>Ga0247839_1000251_pt1 | contig 95018 bp, 73 predicted proteins | sample LaCruzMarch2015__6_FD_192405 | JGI IMG/M metagenome (GOLD analysis project Ga0247839, IMG submission 192405) | Freshwater microbial communities from meromictic Lake La Cruz, Castile-La Mancha, Spain - LaCruzMarch2015_16m | ecosystem: Environmental > Aquatic > Freshwater > Lake | place: Spain...
GCGCGCCGATAGAACTCGCTGGCAATCTCATCTGGCATTTCGATTTGTACGCTAGTCATCGCAATCCCCCAATCGGGTTTATCATCGCAGAAAAGGCAGCGATCTAGTCCGAAAAGGGATCTGACCCCTTTTCTAGAAAAGGGATCTGACCCCTTTTCTACTTTTCTACGGAAAAGGGATCTGACCCCTTTTCTACGAAGAACCTCAGGCCAAGGCGGCGCGCGCCACCGATGAACCCGCAAACCTGCACGACGCCCGTAGCGCGCGCTCGCTCTTTGACCGAAAGCTAGGCATTCTTTATGCACTTCTTGATTCTGGAATTCAGTAAACTGTCCCCGGAATTCCAGTAAACTGTCCCCGGAATTCCAATTCCCTGGTTTTGTTTCAGGGTGAAGTAGCAGCAACCTGTTCGTGCGCCATTTCCTTAGACAACTTGTCTCCGAAGCGATCAAATGTCAACCTTCTCGCTTCATCTAGTTCCAACAGTCGGTACGAGAGTTTATGAAGTTCCTCGTAACGAAGCTTCTGCGTAGCATCTGTATCAACGGTGTAACCCGTCATCATTGTGGGACCGGTGTTGTGGTCGGGGCGGTCAAATTGAAGACGCCCGAGCGACTCAACAGCGTTTTCTTTGTAAGGCACATTAACCTGATAAAAACAGAATAACTCTCCTGGAATCACAGATACTTGTGCGGATTGCGTTGTCCAATTGGCTTCAATGTTCCCATCATGACCAAATGACCAGCCGCGAATCGCCAAATGGTCTAAAGATTGCTCATACTTTTCCACGATGATACGGAGCTTTCCTGTCTTTGTTCTCACAACCCCACCCCACGTTCCCTTTAGATACCATGGCCCGAGCGTAAACTTAAATAGCCATTCCCATTTCGGAAGAACCGTCAGGATCGCTTTAGCGAGCAACTGATATAGCCCAACCGAACTCAAAGCAGCGATGACAAACCCGCTGGCAAGTCCCCCGTGGCTTGCGCCGGGGATCAATTTCGCCACGACGTTCACTGCCACGAACATCAGTGCGACAGTAAGCGCGATGACATACGAGTGGAATTTGGCTATCGGAGTCATGCGTGTTTTCAGCTAACGTTCAGGCCAAGGCGGCGCGCGCCACCGATGAACCCGCAAACCAGCACAACGCTCGTGGCGCGCGCTCGCTCTTTGGCCGAAAGTTAGGCATTGCGTTTCTTGGTTCTAGAATTAAGTAAACTGTCCCCGGAACTGGAAACTGTCCCCGGAACTGGAACTGAGCCTCGCAGACCTCAAAGCCGGGCGGCTCGCTGGCCCCATCGCCGAATTACTCGCCGCCGGGCGGCCAGCGCCGGTCGAGCCGCGCGGCATTGCGGCGAGCGTGGAGTTGCTGGAGCCGCTGTTGCGGGATTAGGCCATTCTCAGGCTTCATAATTGTGCATGGCCCGTTTTACCGGACCCCTATTTCCCTTTTACCTATGGCAAGGACCACCGCCAGGGGCGCGGCATCAGATTCGTCTCCACGTCGGTCGCGTTGATGGTGATCTCGGGGGCGGAGGTATTGTGCAAACTGGGCACGGTGCGTCCAAATGCAAAGGTACTGCCCCCAATGGCATTCCAGAGACCCAGGATGGGCATGCTCGTGGGGCCGCTTTCCAGATGATCAACATCCGCATTGCCGTCTTCCACCCACATAGAGCGGAAGGTCACAAGCGGCAGAGCGATGCCATAGGCAGGCATAACGTCGAGCATCGCCACATGACGGTCCACCCTCAGGCAAGCACGCGCGGTGCCACCTCCAGCGTATTGGATGGCAAAACACGGCACCGCCGGGTCGATCACTACCGACGCGATGTCGACGAAAGGCCGCACAGGGTCCACGGCCGCCGGACCGACTATGACGGAACTTCCCATACAGACATCCCGCACCCCCACCGGCGGATGCGGCTTGAGCCGTATGTTTCCGTCCTCGTAAAGCACAAAAACCTCCGGCCAGGATGCTTCGTCGGCGATCTTGCGGTTCAGCACGAGCCGATGGCCCACAAAGTTGGCCCCAGCGATCGTGACGGTCATGGCAGAAGGACGCCACCAGGAAAGTTCGGTGCAAAGGGTAAAGGCATTGATGCCATCATCGAAGATCTTCTGACACGAGAGGCTCGCGCTGCGCAATCGGGCAGAGGTTGTTGCGGATGACGGGCAGCCGGAGAAATCCGCGGCACAACAGATGGTCGCGTCGAAGTCGGCACCGCAACCCGGGCGTGTGATCTGGTACGCGGGATGGGTCGCCTGCACCGAAAAATAGGCTGCGGCGTGAGCCGTCAGCGGCACATTGACGTTATCTTCCTCAGCACAGGTCGTTGGATAGGAGTGGTTAGTTGCCGTGAGTACATCGAAGGCACCCGACCAGACCGGCAGGCAGGAGAGAAAAGTAAATAGAACAACCGCAAACGGACCACGGGCAGACTGCGATGTGACCGGTGCAAGGCCCAGGGATGCCTCAAGTTCGCGCGACATATCCACCTCCTGAGGGATTAGTGCAATATCATGGCTCGTTGCTCAGCCTCCGCCGTAGGAACGCCGGTTACCCGGCGCCCCCGACGCGATCCCGAACGTGCAGTTTTCCATGCTCAATGACTCGACCCGTGCCCACGCCGTTTCCAGGTTCATCACCCTGACATGTCCCAACACTGACGGCTTCATCATCTCGCTTCATCCAAAAGCCCACGGGGCTTCCCGAGTTCTCCGACGTCTCTCTTTCTGCATACCACGGCCTGAGGACTCCGGCGGACCTCCACACCCAAGCCAGTCAGGGTGCTTCGTGTGGGCTTCCAGTACGTTAAAACTTTCGCCATCCGCGGGTTAGCGGTCTCGAAGCTGCCCCGATCTGAACAAGGGCACTTCAGGGAACGCGATTTCCCCTACGGTCTACAGAATACTCTGTGTACGCTTGCCCTGCAATGTTGTTCGCGGCTTGCGCCACTCCACAGCAAGACCAACACTCGATACGGGCGGGTGGCTAACCCTTACCCGACGGGGACTTCCACCCCGCAAGAGACGCCGAGCTTTGCTCGGCGCGATAACGTGTGAGTTAGGCCGCACTCGAAGGCATGCTCGCATTAGACTGGCTATAAACGTGGCGACGTTGACGTTGCGGCAACAAACTCGACCATAACTCCCACGAAGATTCCAACAGCGTATGCAAGCAAATCTTGAGCGTGGAAATGCGACCCCAGTACAAAGTGACCGAAAGTGGTTTGACGAACGGTGTTGAGCCAAGGTTCTTGGTACAGCTGGCTAAACTCGACGGCATAGCACGCAGCCAGTGCCACAGCGCCAGTGGCAGCTGTTGACCATTTTTGCTGCAAGATGCCAAAGATCAAGAACACCATCAGAGCCCAAAGGGCGTCGCCTGGGTACTTGCCAAGTTCCTCTGGCAAGACCTGCGAGTACCTTCGGGATGCTAGGCCAAGACAGATCACAAGGAGGACGAGAAACGCATACAGCACTCGCTTACGATTACGGTGGGCAAACAGTTGCATTGGCTTGTGCGGCCTAGCTACCCCATAACTCGTCGTCTTTTTAGGATTGGATCAGGATTTTTTCAGAGTGTCAAGCGCTTGCGCGCAGTTCCTCGCTGCACCGTTCGTGCGATATGAGGCAAGATTGCCTCATATCCCACGAACGGATCGAAGGTACACCGCATAAACCGGGGGATGCCCGTGTGGTTTTGACAAAAGAATAGTAGAAAATACAATTGTATGAAGTGCCTTTCTCGACGAATGCTCATGGCGTTTAGAAGCACCGGCAGGGAGGCTGCGCTCAGACTCGCACCGTTTGCGCGTTATGAGGCGATCTTGCCTCATAACGCCCGAACCGGTCGGCATAGACCGACCGGTGCTGGTGCAGTAAAGTTAACAAAAAGAGATAGACAACGGTATTCTGTAACATCTTTCCCGAAAGTTTGTCAGGGTGTTTAGGAGGAAGGGGCCGCGCTCGGTCTGGCGTCGTTCAGCCGCGTATCGGTTATCTTTCCGGCCCGAGCCTTGGCCTGCCCAATCCAAGGCTGAAGCCTTGGACTCCAACCGGCCAGCATGACCAGGCGCGGCGCTTTGACGCGGCTCGGAAGCTGCTGCTATGGCCGATGCGACGATTGTGGTCAACCGTCGGGCGGAATGGGCTTGCCTTTTCCGTCTTAACTGTTGATTTTTACAGTTATGGAAAATCGCCTGGGCAGACCACCATGACCCTGTCACCGCCTGCTGCCGAACCGCAGCCCCGTCGCCTGCTGGACCAGGTGCGCGATGAGCTGCGCAAACTGCACTACAGCCCGCGCACCGAGGAGGCCTACATCGGTTGGATCAAGCGCTTTATCTGGTTCCACAATAAGCGCCACCCGCGGGACATGGGCGCCCAAGAAGTGGAAGCCTTCCTGTCGAACCTGGCGGTCCAACGTGGGGTGTCCGCATCGACCCAGAATCAAGCCCTGTGCGGTGTACTCTTTCTGTACAAGCCGGTGCTGGGCATCGAACAGGGCTGGGTGGACGGGGTGACCCGCGCGAAGCGTCCGGAGCGGGTGCCGGTGGTGTTGACCAGGGAGGAAGTCGCGTTGGTGCTGGGGCAGATGCGGGGACGCGACTGGCTGATGGCCAGCTTGATGTATGGGACCGGTCTACGGCTCATGGAGTGCGTGAAGTTGCGGGTTCAGGACATCGATGCGTTGTGCGGTGCTGCGCACGGGGATCGCCAAGCGGGCGACGCCGCACACGCTTCGCCACTGTTTCGCGACCCATTTGCTGGAGTCGGGGTATGACATCCGCACGGTGCAGGAATTGATGGGCCATCAGGATGTGACCACGACGCAGATTTACACCCATGTGCTGCAGCGCGGCGGCTCGGCGGTGCATAGTCCGGTGGATGCGTTGCTGGGGGTCGGCGTGCGACAGGCGGCCGTTTAGGCGCTGTCCAACAAGTGTTTCCCACTTTGAACGGTGCGTTCCCGACACTGGTGGCGAATTCGCTAACCCATTGAAGTCCAGCGCTTCCCGAGGTTGAAGGCTCAAACCCCAGGGCACGCAACCGCTCGGCCAGTTGCTCAGCACGCTCCGCCTCATCGCGCAAGCGCGCGGCCCGTTCGACTGAGGTCAAGAACGGCTGCCCCTGCGGATCGAAAATCTCCAGCGTCTCACCGGTCAACGCAAAGCGGATACCCAGCCGCGGGCTGACCCAGTCGTTCAGATGCGACATCCGCCGCAGCCGCCCGTCCTGGCGCAGCCGGATCTCCAGCGTGTTGGCGGACGGATCGTAGACGTAGTATTCCTCGACCCCGTAGGTGTCATAATAGGCCAGCTTATTGGCCATCTCCTTGAGACTGTTCGCCGGCGAGCGGATCTCGAACAGTACCTGGGGGCGATACCACCCTCTTCCCACTGCTTGTAACAGCCGCGGCGGCCCTTGGGCCGGCCGATGGCGACCATCACGTCCGGGGCCACCGGGCCGGCGATCCGCCGGTCGGGGACCGGATACCACAAGAGAGCCCCGGCGACGAAGACCCGCGGGTCCTGCGCAAAGCGAATCTCGAGATTCTCCTTGATCTTGACCAGCCACTCATACTGCTCGGTATTCTCCGCCATGGGCTCGCCGTCGCTCTCCGGATAGGGGTCATCGGGGTCGAAATGCGCGAGGGGATTCATCGCCGCGGTCCTCCGCTGGGGGTTGGCGTCAGTCGCAAGTGTGACCGTAGGATGCGGTGAGGCACGAACCGCATCGCAGGTCGCGCGGTGGGTGATGCGGCGGGTGATGCGGCGGGTGATGCGGCGGGTGATGCGGTTCGAGTACTCACCGCATCCTACGGGCTCCGCACCCGATCACCGTCCAACACAGGCCCCCGGATCGCCCTCTCCCCACCTGATCGCCCCCCAAGAGCGCCGATGTTCAGAGCATCTTACGCAGCTCATACTCCAAAATCCCCTCGGCCCCGGCGGCCCGCAGACGCGGAATCAGAGTCCGCACCGCTTCGACATCGACGATGGTCTCTACCGCCAGCCACTCGGGGTCATAGAGGGGGCTGACGGTCGGGGCGTGGAGGCTCGGCAGCAGGGCGACGATTTCGTCGATCAGGGCCGCGCGGATGTTGAGCTTGAGCGCGACCTTATGACGCGCGGCCAGGGCGGCCTGGAGCATCAGGGCGATCTGGTCGATTTTGGCGCGCTTGTCCGGGTCGTCCAGGGCGCGCGGGTTGGCGATCAGGCGGGTCTCGGTGTACAGCAGGTCCTCGACGATGCGCAGGCCGTGGGCGCGGATGGTGCTGCCGGTCTCGGTGATTTCCACCGCTGCATCGACCAGCCCCTCCACCACCTTGGCCTCGGTCGCCCCCCAACTGAACTCGACGCTGGCATCCACTCCGCGCTCGGCCAGATAGCGGCGGGTGAAGCCGACCAACTCGGTGGCGACCTTGCAGCCCTTCAGGTCCGCCACGGTCCGGATCGGCGAGTCCTCCCGCACCAGCAGCACCCAGCGACTGCGCTGATTGGACGCCTTTGAATAGGTTAAAGTGCAGACCTGCGACACCTCGGCCTGGGTCTCCATGATCCAGTCGAGCCCGGTGAGCCCGAGATCCAGGGTGCCGTTGGCCACGTAGGGTGCCATCTCCTGGGCACGCACCAGGGCGCAGGCCAACTCCGGGTCATCCACGTCCGGGTAGTAGTTGCGCGAACGCGGGGCAATGGTCCAACCCGCTTGTTTGAAGAGTGCAATGGTGGCCTCTTCGAGGCTGCCCTTGGGGATGCCGAGTTTCAGTTTGGTCATCATGTGTGCCTTGGTTCGATACTGAACAATACCGGGATTATGAACCCTGCGGATGACGGTCGGCACCGCCGATTGTGCAGGCCGCGACCCGCCGCGGTCCGTCCAGCCGACGAACGCAAGGATTCGACTGCCAAACGTGCGATCTGGGTTAGTCCAACCGACAGCGGCAGGACCTACACTGATCATCAGACCACCACTGAGACGACCATGACCGCCCGACACCAGAAGGCCGGCTTTACTCTGATCGAACTGATGATCACCGTGGCGATCATCGGCATCCTGGCAATGCTCGCGATTCCCGCGTATCAGGTGTTCACCGTCCGGGCGCGGGTCTCGGAGGGCATTGTCTTCGCGACACGCTATAAGGCGGAATTGGCGGACTATATCAGCGCCAACGGGGCACTTCCCACGACCGACAGCGACTACCTCACCAACGGCAATAGCATGGTCACCAGGGTCAATTGGTCCATCGGCCGCGGCGCGATCGAGGTCTGGTTCGGAGCCAAGGCCGGCGCTGAGCTCAACGGCACCATCCTCTGGTTGGTACCGACTATTGCGGTCGGTTCGGTCCAGTGGACCTGCCGCGGCCACTCCGGCGCCGGAGGTATCAAATGGCGCATCGATCCCCGCTATTTGCCCAGCAGTTGCCGGTAGGGCTCAGATATATTTGACTCCGAGAATCTCGAGTTCCCGCTTGCCGCCCGGAGCATCCACCAGCGCGACATCCCCCTCGCTCTTGCCGATCAGGGCGCGGGCGATGGGTGAGCTGATCGAAATCATGCCCAGCTTCAGGTCCGCCTCGTCGTCGCCGACGATCTGGAAGGTCAGCTCCTCGTCTTTCTCCACCTCGAGGACCTCGACGGTCGCACCGAACACCACCCGCCCGTTGGCCGGCAACTTGGTGACATCGATGACCTGAGCATGCGAGAGTTTGCCATCGATGTCCTTGATGCGGCCTTCGATGAAGCTCTGCTGCTCGCGTGCCGCATGATATTCGGCATTCTCCTTGAGATCGCCGTGGGCGCGCGCCTCGGAGATCGCGGCGATGACCCGCGGACGCTCGATCCGCTTGAGCCGCTCCAGTTCATCACGCAATTTTTCAGCGCCTCTGGCAGTGAGAGGGACCTTGCTCATCGATGGAATCCTCGTATTGGGTATCCGGCCCGTGTTAGCCGGCCAGCGCGCCCCATTGCGGGCCGCTCAGTGTTCAGTGAAGATTTTGTAGCCGATTGACACTCAGGATGTCCAGTTGTTTCAGCGCCAGACAAGTCGCCTCGGCCCCGGCGATGGTGGTCGTATAGCTGACCTTGTGCTGGAGTGCGGCCCGGCGGATTTCAGCGGAATCAACGATCGCCTGGGCACCTTCAGTGGTGTTGACGATGAAGGTCACTTCGCTGTTCTTGATCATATCGACGACGTGCGGCCGGCCCTCCATCACCTTGTTGACGATCACGCAGGGCAGCCCAGCCGCCTGAACCGACTTGGCCGTGCCGCTGGTGCCGTAGAGCGTGAAGCCCAAGGCCAGCAAGTCACGGGCGACCCGGATCAGGCGCGCCCGGTCCGCGGCGCGCACACTGAGCATCGCCTTGCCTTTGACCGGCAATAAGGTGCCGGCACCTTCCTGGGCCTTGGCGTAGGCCTCGCCGAAGCTCTCGCCCACCCCCATCACCTCGCCGGTGGATTTCATCTCGGGGCCGAGCACGGTGTCGACGCCGGGGAACTTGATGAAGGGGAAGACCGCTTCCTTGACGAAATAATGCTTGGGTCGGATCTCCCGGGTGTGATCCTGCTGCGCCAGCGACTGACCCACCATGCAGCGCGCCGCGACCTTGGCCAGCGCCACCCCGATGGCCTTGGAGACGAAGGGCACGGTCCGCGAGGCACGCGGATTGACTTCTAGGATGTAGATATCATCACCCTTGATCGCGAACTGGGCGTTCATCAGACCGACCACGTTCAGACCATGCGCCATCTGGGCCATCTGCACGCGCATCCGGTCCTGGGTTGCCTGCGACAGGGTGTAGGGCGGCAGCGAGCAGGCGGAGTCGCCGGAGTGCACCCCGGCCTGTTCGATATGCTCCATGATGCCGCCGATCAGCACGTCCTTCCCATCGCAGATGGCATCGACATCGACCTCGATGGCGTCGTCGAGGAAGCGGTCCAGGAGCACCGGAGAATCGTTGGACACCCGGACCGCACGATGCATGTAGCGGGTGAGCTCCGCCTCGTCGTAGACGATTTCCATCGCCCGTCCGCCGAGCACATAGGACGGACGCACCACCAGCGGATAACCGATGGCGGCGGCCAGGGCCACCGCCTCGGTTTCACTGCGCGCGGTGGTATTGGGCGGCTGCATGAGCCCGAGCTGATGAATCAACTGCTGGAACCGCTCCCGATCCTCGGCCCGGTCGATGGCGTCCGGCGTCGTGCCGATGATCGGCACGCCGTTGGCTTCCAGCGCGCGCGCAAGCTTCAATGGGGTCTGACCACCGTACTGGACGATGACCCCCAAGGGGCGCTCCTTGTCCACGATCTCCAGCACATCCTCCAGCGTCAGCGGCTCGAAATAGAGCCGGTCGGAGGTGTCGTAGTCGGTCGAGACGGTTTCCGGATTGCAGTTGACCATGATGGTCTCATACCCATCCTCGCGCAGGGCCAGGGCGGCATGAACACAGCAGTAGTCGAACTCGATGCCCTGGCCGATCCGATTCGGACCGCCGCCCAGCACCATGATCTTCTTCCGGTCGGTCGGGGCCGCCTCGCACTCCTCCTCATAAGTGGAATACATATACGCGGTACTGGAGGCGAACTCGGCAGCGCAGGTATCCACCCGCTTGTAGACCGGACGCACGCCCAGCGCGCGGCGCAGGTCGCGGATCTCGCCCTCGGTCACCCCCGTCAAGCGGGCGAGGCGCCGGTCGGAGAAGCCCTGGCGTTTGAGCGAGCGCAGCCGCGCGGCGTCCAGTCCGGCACGACCGTCTTCAAGCAGTCGCGCCTCGGTGGTCACCAAATCCTCGACCTGCGCCAGAAACCAGGGATCGATCTGCGACAGCGCTTGGATCTCGGCGCACTCCATCCCGGCCCGAAACGCATCCGCCAGATAGAAAATCCGCTCGGCTCCGGCCTGGCGCAGTTCGTGCCGGATCGTCTTATGGGCATCGGGGTGTTTGAGATCGACGATTTCATCGAGCCCGTAACGGTCGGTTTCCAACCCGCGCAGCGCTTTTTGCAATGACTCCTGGAAGGTGCGGCCAATGGCCATGACCTCCCCCACCGACTTCATCTGCGTGGTCAGGCGTGCATTGGCCTGCGGGAATTTCTCGAAAGCGAACCGCGGGATCTTGGTGACCACATAATCGATGGCGGGCTCGAACGAGGCCGGGGTCGCCCCGCCGGTGATGTCGTTGCGCAGCTCGTCGAGCGTATAGCCCACCGCCAGCTTGGCCGCCACCTTGGCAATCGGAAAACCGGTCGCCTTGGACGCCAATGCCGAGGACCGGGAGACCCGCGGGTTCATCTCGATGATGATCATGCGTCCATCCGCCGGGTTGATGGCGAACTGGACATTGGATCCGCCCGTATCCACCCCGACCTCGCGCAACACCGCGAGCGAGGCGTCGCGCATGACCTGGTATTCCTTATCGGTCAGCGTCTGGGCCGGCGCCACCGTGATGGAGTCGCCGGTGTGGATACCCATCGGATCGAAGTTCTCGATCGAACAGACGATGATGCAGTTATCCGCATGGTCGCGGACCACCTCCATCTCATACTCCTTCCAGCCCAGGGCCGATTCCTCGATCAGCAATTCATGGGTGGGCGAGAGATCCAGACCGCGCCGACAGATCTCCTCGAATTCCTCGGTGTTATAGGCGATGCCGCCGCCGCTGCCGCCCATGGTGAAGGAAGGGCGGATGATACAGGGGAAACCGATCGGCGCCTGAACCTGCATCGCCTCCTCGATGCTATGGGCGATCACCGAGCGCGGCATATCCAACCCGATCTTGCGCATCGCCTTGCGGAACAGGTCGCGGTCCTCGGCCTTGTCGATCGCCTCCCGTGAAGCACCGATCAGCTCCACCCCGAACCGCTCCAGCACCCCGCGGCGCACCAGATCCAAGGCGCAATTGAGTGCCGTCTGACCACCCATGGTGGGCAGCAGGGCGTCCGGGCGTTCTTTCTCGATGATGGCGGCGACCGCCCGCCAGGTAACCGGCTCGATGTAGGTGGCGTCGGCCATCTCCGGATCGGTCATGATGGTCGCCGGGTTGGAGTTCACCAGGATGACCCGGAAGCCCTCCTCGCGCAGCGCCTTACACGCCTGCGCCCCCGAGTAATCGAACTCGCAGGCCTGGCCGATAACGATCGGCCCGGCGCCGATGATCAGGATGCTGTGGATGTCGGTACGCTTTGGCATGGAATAAAGAAATCTTGCCGCAAATAAAGGCGAATGAATCAGATCGGCTTTCTTTCTTTCATCAGCGCGATGAAGTGATCGAAAATCGGCGCCACGTCGTGGGGGCCGGGGCTGGCCTCCGGGTGACCCTGGAAACTGAAGGCCGGGTACTCACGGTGGTGGAGGCCCTGCAGCGAGCCGTCGAACAGCGAGCGGTGGGTCGCTTCCAGACAGGCCGGCAGACTCGTCTCGTCCACCGCGAACCCGTGGTTCTGGCTGGAGATCATCACCCGACCGGTCTTCAGATCCTGCACCGGGTGGTTGGCACCGTGGTGGCCGAACTTCATCTTGACGGTCCGCGCACCGCTCGCCAGACCCAGCAACTGGTGTCCGAGACAGATGCCGAAGATGGGGATGCCGGTTTCCAGCAACGCGCGGATCGCGGTGATCGCGTAGTCACAGGGCTCGGGGTCGCCGGGACCGTTGGACAGAAAAACCCCATCCGGCTCGTGAGCCAGCACGTCGGACGCCGGCGTCCGGGCCGGCACCACCGTCACCCGGCACCCGCGCGCCGCCAGCATCCGCAGGATGTTGCGCTTGATGCCGTAATCGTAGGCAACAACGTGATAGGGCTGCTCGCCCACGACCTCCTGATGCCCGTGAGCCAGCGACCAGACACCCTGGGTCCAGGCATAGGGTTCGGCGGTGCCGGCATCTTGCGCCAGATCCATGCCTTTGAGTCCGGGGAAGCCGCGCGCCTCGCCCAGGGCCGCCGCTTCGTCGATGCCCGCGCCGGCCATCAGACACCCGCTCTGAGCGCCTTTCTCACGCAGGATGCGAGTCAGGCGGCGGGTATCGATACCGGCAATGCCAACCACGCCCTGCCGAGCCAGGTAGGCGTCCAGACGCTCGGTCATGCGGAAATTGCTGGCCAGCAACGGCAAATCGCGGATGATCAGCCCCGCCGCCTGGACCCGCCCGGACTCTTCGTCCTGCGGGTTGACGCCGACATTGCCGATGTGCGGATAGGTCAGGGTCACCAATTGGCGCAGGTAGGAGGGGTCGGTCAGGATTTCCTGATAACCGCTCATGGCGGTATTGAAAACCACCTCACCGACGCTGGAACCGGCGGCACCGATCGAGGTTCCCCGGAAGACCGAACCGTCCTCCAGGACCAGAACTGCTGGCATATTCAAGGGTTTCTCCGAACCGGGAGACGGTATCACCGGCGCTACTTAGGGCCGCGGGGGCCACCGGGACGTCAGCGGGCGCACGCGAGAGTGGTTCGGATCAGACTGAGGACTCCGAACCGCCTGGGATTCTATCGATTCGGCGCTGGGCTGTCCACGCGCGTGGACCGCTCGCGCTGGATACTCGCGATGATTTTCACCCGCACGTCTGCCGACGTCCGGGCATCACCGCTCCTGCCGCGCCCAGGCGACGATACTCCGGGTGTCCATGGCACCCGCGGTCCGTCGCACCTCGGCCCCGCCATGGAACAGGACGAGCGTCGGGATGCTCCGAATCCCCAATCGGGCGGCCAGCGCCTGCGCCTCCTCGGTGTTGACCTTGACCAACCGGAACGCCGGCTCCAGCGCGCGCGCCGCCGCCTCGAAGGCCGGTGCCATCGCGCGGCAAGGGCCGCACCAAGGTGCCCAGAAATCCACCAGCAGAGGCACATCGCTGCGGCTGAGATGGCGGGTAAACCCGGCCTCGTCCAAGGCCACCGGATGACCCGCAAACAGCGGTTGATGACATTGGCCGCACTTGGGGTCGGCCCCCAGGCGCGCTTGCGGCACCCGATTGACCGCGTCGCAGGCCGGGCAGATTACATGCAGACTCTCGGACATCGGAGTGACCTCACGTTCAGCAATGATCGAAACACCTCGTCCCTAAGTCAGGATGCTACAGCGCTGCCATGGTCCGCAAGAGGTCGAGCCGCGGGCCGGATCGGCGTCCGCGGAAATCTGATCCACAGTTGTCGCTCACGTCCGGTACCAAGTCGTTGTCGTCGTCCAGGTCGATCGAGTCCGGGATGCCGTCGTGGTCGGTATCTGTCCCGGTCGGACCCTCGCAGACGTCGCCCGTCCCGTTGCCGTTGGCGTCGGTCTGATCGGGGTTCGTGACCGCGGGGCAATTGTCCTGGCCATCCGGGATACCGTCGCCGTCCGTGTCTTGGGAGGCGGCCACCGTAAACTCTGCGGTGACCGGTTGCCGTTCATGGTGCTTGCCTGTTGGTCGCCGTGGGCTTGGTCGGGTACTGCCGAATTGCTGGGTGCGCGCGTTGCCCGCCCCGCTAGTGCTGGGCCGCCTGATACTCCCGCGGGGCCGCTTGGAGGGTTTGCTCACCGTCGCTGCAAGTGGGACCCGGCGGGTCACCGCCGCGCGGGTTCGCCCGGCCGTGTAGAAGCGATTCAGTGCCGCACTGAGAGCGCTGAATGCGATGGCGACCGGGTCCGCGCCCCCGGCGCAGATCTCGGCCAGGGTCAGACAGCCGTCGCCGTTCAGGTCCGCCGCGGGGCCGGCCGTGACCGGCAAGGGCTTGGCGACTATCTCGGCAGCGATGCCAATCCGCCGCTGGTCTACAGCGACTGCGCCAGCACCTGTGCCCGGCCGATTGTCGATCCTGAGGTCCGGGGTGAATCACCCCCACCCCTGAGCGGCCCCGACCAGGAGACCCAACTGACGATTGGATATTGACAAACCATACGACGACAGGGAATCGTGCCCGCCAGGAATGCACCGGGAATCCGTCGGCAGAGGTCTAGATGATCGCAGCACAGCGCAAACCAACCCAGGGTCCATGGATATGGCGCGGCCTGATCGCCGGGTGCGCCCTAATTTTCGCGTTGGTCACCGGGGCGCCAGTCGCCGGTCAGACCCTGGCCGACGATGACACGCCAGTCCCGGCAGAACCGCCGCTAGCGGTCTCGGTCCAGCCGCTCGACCTGAACCAAACCCCGGACGACGAGACCTTGAGCGCGGCCGGTCAGCTCGGCGGCGCGCTCTATCCGGTGGAAGCGCCGGACGCGCAGCAAGACCAGACCAGCGGCGGCACCGCGGCGCCCTCCGCCGCCCGCCGAGCGGCCGGCAACCGCGCCTTCGGCCGCGCGATCCAGCGTTGGAACGGGCACGACTGGAAGGCGGCGACGGCGCTCTTCCGGCAACATCTTGCCGAGTATCCGGACAGCCCCTGGGCCGACGAGGCGGAGATCCACCTCGCCTGCGAGGCCCGCTATCAGGGCCGCTACACCGAGGCCGAGGGCCACTACCAAAGCGTCCTCGCCCGCACCAAGGACAGCACCGACCCCGGCGCCCAGCGACTCGCCAACAAGGCGCGGATGCGCCTGGCCGAGACCAAGACCCTGCGCAACAACCTGGATGCCGCCACCGCCTATTTCGGCGAATTGGAGCAAAACGGGCTCGATTGGCGCGAGCGCACCTATGCCGGGCACTGGCTGCACCGGCTCGCGGTGCAGAAGAGCCAGGAACTGTCCTTCCTCAACTGCGGCTACCTCGCCCTGGGCGACCTGCTTGCCGGGCGCGGGGAACAGGCCGGCGCCCAAGCGGTGCTCGCCCGTCAGGCGCAGAGCACCGACGGGCAGAGCCTTCAGGAACTTAAAGACCTGGCGGGCCAATACGGCCTGGCGCTCAACGCACTGCGGCTGACCACCGCCGAGTTGGATCAGGTCCCGCTGCCCGCCATCGTCCACATCCCCGGCCAGGCCGAGGGCGACAAGGGGCATTTCTGGATCCTGCACAGCAAGCGCGGCGAGTTGCTGAAGCTGCACGACCCCCAGAGCGGGCGCTGGTTCAGGCAGACAGTGGACGAGTTCTCGGGCGAGTGGCAAGGCGTCGCGCTGGTCTTTGCCGGCGGGGATGCGGCGCTGCCCGGGGTCCCGCTGGACGAGACCGAATTGGCGCAGTTGACTGGGGGGTGTTGTGGGGTGGCACGGCCGGAGAGCGATCAAGGAGACCCGGACGGAGACCCGAAAGATGACACGGCCAAGGAACCGCCGGGGGATGGCGACGACTGCGGCGAGTGCTTCTGGTCGGTTAATCCCGTCAACATGAACCTCTACGTCAGCGATATGCCGCTGTGGTACGACCCACCGACCGGCCCCAAGGTCGGCATCAAGCTCAGCTACAACAGCCAATCGGCAAACAATCAGCACGAGCCCTTCGGGAACAAGTGGCAGTTCAATTATGGCACCTATCTGGTCCTCAATCCCGGCGATACCGTGACCCTCTATATGCCCGACGGCCGCCGGGACATCTTCACCGGCGACACGGCCGGTCATTACACGCCGCCGGCGAACGTCCATAACCGCCTGACCAACCTGGGCGGTCAGCGCTGGGAACTGCGCTTTCCGGACGACAGCACCTTCATCTACGATATCCCCGCCGGCACCAGTTCCATGCAGCCCTTCCTGGTGGAGGCGGCCGACGCCTTCGGCCAGAAGCTCAGCTTCGGCTACAACGCCGCGGTCCAGTTGACAACCATCACGGACGCGTTGGGCCAGGTGACACGGCTCGTCTATAACACCGCCGGGCTGGTCACGACGGTCACTGATCCGTTCAGCCGCGTCGCCTCCTTCCAATACGATGCCAGCCGCAACCTCACCCAGATCACCGATATGGGCGGTTATTGGTCGCGCCTGACCTATGACGCCACCGTCTATCTCACCAGCATCGAGAAGGCCGACGGCACCTGGCGGTTCCTGATCGAGCCCACCACCGTCGCCAGCAACGGCAGCAACCCCTACCCGGCACCCGGCGCCGTCATGTGGGAGAACTATCGGATCACCACGACAGAGCCGGCGGGCGCCAAGTCGGAGTGGTATTACAACGGCTATTCCGGCTATTCCTGGCATGTCAGCCCCCGCCATTACATCCCCTGGCAGAGCGAGACGGTCAACAACTTCCGCAGCGGCACGCCCATGACCCGCTTCAATCTGGACCGCAACTCGAGCAGCATCGGCCAGATCTCAAGCGTCGTCTACCCTGGCCAAGGCCAGGAGAGCTACCAACACGACAGTCAGGGCAACGTCACCCGCGTCACCCGGCCGGACGGCGGCGTCCATCAGTACGCCTACAATACCCAAGGCCGGGTTACCTCGATGACAGACCCCCGCGGTAAGGTCACGACACTCGTCTATGCCGCCAACGGCCTGGACCTGCTCTCCGTCACCGACGCCCGCGGCAGCATCGGCTACGCCTACAACGACCAGCACCAGGTCACCCGCGTCACCGACCGGCGGGGTAACAAGACCGCGCTCGTCTACAACAACTACGGCCAATTGACCCAGATCACCGCCGCGGAGGGCACCGTCACGGAGGCGGCTAACACGCTTTTCTATGGTACAGACCGACGTCTAGCGCGGGTCAATAAAGCTGGGCAGATCCTGATCCAAGTCACATACGACCCCATCGGGCGGGTCCGCACCCAGACCGATGGCTCAGGGTTTACGCTTACCTACGATTATGACGCACTGAACCAGCTCACCCGAATCACCTATCCGGACGGTCGCAACGAACAATTCGCGTGGTCCACCCGCCGCCCCTTCCCGTTGGTACAAGAGACTGCCCGCAGCGACAAGGCCAATCGCTATGCCTATGACCCCGAGCGCCGACTGACCGAATCGATCGCACCGGACGGGGCACTGACCCGCCAGATCTACGACCCGGACGGCAACCTCACCAAACTGATCGACGCCAACGGTAAGCCGACAGCCTTCGCCTTTGACGCCGACGGCCTAGCGACCGCCGAGACCTACGCGGACGGAAAGGGCAGCACCTATACCTATGACGCAGCCGGGCGGGTCAAGACCCGCACCAATGCCCGCGGTATCCGAACGACTTATAGCTACGACCAGAACGGCAATCTGACCCTGATCGACTATGCAGACAACACCCCCGACGTCGCCTTGGTCTACGACGCCTTCAATCGTCTCATCCAGCGCACCGATGGGCTTGGCGTCTCACGTTTCACCTACGACGCCAACGACAACCTGACGAGCGCCGACGGCCCTTGGGATGTCGATACCATTACTTATACCTACGACGCACAGGATCGGCGTATCGGTATGACCCCCCAAGGCGGCACGGCGGGGACCTACGGCTACGACACACTGGGGCGTCTCGCCACCGTCGCCCACGGCACCCGCAACTACGCCCTGACCTATCAGGGCAACAGCAACCTGGTCGCCCGGCTGACCCGCCCGAACGGCAGCTTCAGCACCTACACGAACGACGCGCTGCAACGACTGACAGCACTCGGCAACTACAAATCTGACAACAGCGTCATCAACCGCTTCGATTACAGCTACAACACCGACGACCAGCGCGCCGCCGAAACTGTCACCAACGGCCTCGCGATGGTCACGCAGCCCCCGGGACTGGAGACCATGCAGGTCAATGCGCTGAACCAAGTCACCAGCGCCACCAACCCGGCACGGACCTACCAGTACGATGCCGACGGCAACATGACCCGTGGCTATACGCCTGCTGGATACGTTTGGACTGCCGGCTATGATGCCGAGAACCGTCTCACAAGAATCGAGTATACCGATGCGGCTGGCGCAGCCCACGCCACGGAATACGCCTATCATGGCAATCATCTTGTTGGTCGCATCAGGCAGTACAACGGCAGCGTGCTAGTCGATGAAAGCCGCCAGGTCCGTGACGGGTTCCTAACGGTACAGGATCGCGGTGCAGACAATCTCACAGATCGGGAATACCTCTGGCGGGATTCACTTCTCGGTGGGGCTGGGCGATTACTGAGCCTCATTCAACAAGAGGGTATTTTCGACTATCTAATGGACGGCAGAAAGAACGTGGTTCTGCTCCTAAGTTCAACTCAACAGATAGTAGCGCACTATCGTTATGGCCCGTATGGTCAGTTAGTGACGGATGCCGGGACACTCCGTCAGCCGTTTACATATGCTACGAAGCGTATTGATCGCGAAACTGGCGTATACGGATTTGGCTATCGCTACTATTCCGCTCAGGCTGCACGGTGGATGACGCGAGATCCGCTTGGTTTTATCGATGGAGCAAATCTGTACGCTTATCTTGACTCTGATCCGATAAACCGTATAGATCCACTGGGGCTATTCCGCTTTGATAAGCGCCCCTTGTCTGGTGCGCCATGGCTCGGTCCTGCATCTAGCAACCCAGTGGATGACTATTTCAACACTGAAATTAGTCACGAACACGGGTTCTTTGAAGATGGCAGCGGAGACAACATTGGCTTTGCGCCGGGTGGCCGGTTCTCAGAAGATCCAACGGGGCTCGGGTATCGGACCGGAAGTGAGCATTACGACGATGATATCATGCGCGAAGCACTGAAGAACGTCAAAGACGGAGAGTATTCGTTGTTTGACAACAATTGCCAGGATTGGGCGGAGCGCTTGCGTGATGAGTATCGCAAGATCCTGGAAGAAAGAAGGAAAGAAAACTGCCGGTAGCATGGCTATGAAAACACTCCTCGCTTCCGTGCTTATCGCTCTCGCAGTTACGCTCATGATCGGCCAAGGAAGGCTTGCTCCCATTCCTTTAGGTTTGGCCCATTTTTTTCACCTAAATTTTCCCCCCGCCGGTGCCTTGCTGCCGGTGGTCGATTTTTCAATGTCTGGCGCAAGTACTGGAGCAACGATAAGCGAGCGATTTTTTATTAAGTATAGCGATTATTATGACATCGGCATCTATTGCGGGGGCGAACAAGCATCTGACAAAATTAAGTTTTCCGGCCACTTGGAAGTGACCGTTTCGCTAGGGCAAGAGGTGCTTTCGCGTCGCGAAATCGTGAGGGAGAAGGCTCGCTATTTCGGCCCGAACAAATTTACGCCATCTGACCTCATAGTTCTGGACACGCTGCCTCTGAAAGCGAATCAAGGAACTGATGCCTATTTGGTTAGCATCGCGGTCATAGAGAGTTCAGACATTCTGCTGATCTGCAATGGGCAGATCAGGGGATTCATCCGGGCGTCGCAGAGACCATGATGGCCGGTTGGGGTGACGAAAGAACCCCAACGCAATCCAGCAAGGCGTCGTGGTCGTTACGGATGATTGATCAGCGAATGTTGAACGAAATGCCAAGGGCTTAGGATTCATTCGAGGCCGCCTACAACATGAATCCCGATAATCGTCCCGGACATGACAATTACTGGCGACTTGAGCCGAATCCGACGATTCCGGGATGGAAATGTAGGCTTGGATTGGCTCGTTGCGGCTTTGAACAGCACCCCGGCACGCTCTCGCTTGGTCGCATAACAACAGATAAATCTAATAAAGGGGCGATGCAGCAATATAGTAATGTAAATGATCTGCTCAACCGTGAATCGGGAAGCAATACCCTCAAGGTAGAGCAGTGAACCTCAGAACCGGGATTCTCCTGGCGACCTACCTCGCCGGTATCGTTTTGGCATTCGCGGCCTATAGAAACGTCGCGCTTGAAGAGGGCGTCACTGCCTTGAAATCGGAAGACTACGATGTCGCTCAACGCAAGCTCGCTCCTCTGGCAAGAGTTGGCGATAGTAAAGCGCAGTTCCTGCTCGGGCAAATGTATGCATTTGGATGGGGTGTGCCAAGAGACGAGCGCAAAGCGTTTGATTGGCTGCGCCGCTCAACACGCTGGAGGAAAGCCGAACCGGACAAAGCAGCGATCGCCGCCTACTACATCGGTAGAGATTATGCCGAGGGTGTCGGCGCAGTACGTCGGGATGAACGTGAAGCGTTGAGGTGGTTCAGAATCGCTGCGGAAAGTGGCTTCCGGGAAGCCGCCCAGCGATTGGGCGAAGCCTATTCGGAAGGTACGTTCGGCCTCGAAGTCGATCCCAAACAGGCTGCGTATTGGTTTGCCAAGGCCCACACACACTAGGGACATAAGGGCCGTAGGTTGGGGGTGACGAAGGAACCCCAACGCAATCCGGCAAAGGGTTACGGTCATTGCCGATCATTGCTCGGCGAATGTCGTGCGGAATGCCGAGGGCCGTAGGTTGGGGTGACGAAGGAACCCCAACGCGACCCCGCAGGCATCGTGATCTCTTCGAATCAGGGATAAGCGAACGTCATAAGAAATGCCGAACGCTTAGGATTCATTCGAGGCCGCTTGTTGGGGTTCCTTCGTCACCCCAACCTACACGGATTCGCTGGCTTCCACGCTCGTAGGTGGCGGAACATACCGACCCGAAGACCCGTTGCGTGTCGGATCGGGCTGCGGCAACGGCCAGGCGACAGAACAGTCATGACAATGAATTGCATTTGCAGGATACGTCACTATGAACCATGACCGACTCGCGCGGATCACCCTGGAGCCCGGCAAATGCGGTGGCAGCCCCTGTATACGCGGCTACCGCATGCGCGTCAGCGATATTCTCAGTCTACTCGGTGCCGGTGCATCGCACGCTGAGATCCTGGAGGACTATCCGTTCCTGGAAGAAGAAGATATTTTCGCGGCCCTGGACTATGCCGCCGTTCAAACCGCTCATCCGGTGCTAATCGCGGCATGAAGCTCCTGGTGGATAATCAGTTGCCCGCAGCGCTGGCGCGCTATCTCGCGGATCATGGTTTCGCCTGTCGCCATGTCGTGGACATTGGCATGGATGCCAGCGATGACCGCGAGATCTGGCAGTTGGCGAAAGACGAAGGGCTGGTGATTGTCACGAAAGACGAGGACTTTGTATTGATGGCGGCTCGCGACGGTGAGGCGGCACCGCAAGTGATTTGGGTCAGAGTCGGAAACTGCCGAAAATCCGCCCTGTTGGCGGCCTTTGCGTCGGTGCTTCCCAGTCTGAGGCGGCTGCTGGAGGACGGGAATACCGTGATCGAGATTCGCTAAGCCCAAACGATGGGTTTCGCTGCGCTCTACCCATCCTGCGGGGAGGCTTGCGCAGGGTGGGAGACTGGGGACGAGATGTCCGAGATGTCGGGTATGACCGCGCCACCGGCGCCCAATGAGGATCATGTGATGGAATCGAGGATCGCACATCAGTCCCGGAAACCCCGCTGGCCGCTGCTCGCGTCCCTGGCGGCGTTCCTCTGTTTCCTCACCGCATTTATCCAGGCCGCCGAGACCATCGGCTACGGCTACGACCCGGCCAACCGGCTTGGGACGGTGCAATATGCCAATGGCCAGTCCATCCGCTACATCTACGACAACCTGGGCAATCAACTCCAGAAGCTGACCCTGGCCGCCGCCCAGGCCAATACACTTCCGGGTACGGTGACGCCGACCCTGGCGAATGGCGCGACCAACGTCGATACCAGCACGGTCATCGACTGGAGCGATGCCACCGACGCAAATCCCGGCGACCGCCTAGTCTATTATCTCTATCTCGGCACCGATGCCAATCCGCCGCTGGTCTACAGCGGCTGGGCCAGCACCTATACCCCGCCGATCGCGCTGGTGCCGCTTGCGACCTATACCTGGAAGGTGGTGACGCGCGACAGCCAGGGCGGCGAGTCGGTCAGCGGCCCCTGGACCTTTACCACCCGCAATCAGCCGCCGACGGCGGTGATCAATGCCAGCGTGACCGAGGCGATCATTACATTCACCTCGACCCTCACCGATGCCTCGATCTCCACCGATGACGCCATCGTCTCGCGCAAGTGGGACATCGGCTGCAACGACTCAGTGGAGGCGACCACGGCGACCACGACCGTGACCGTCAGTGCGGCGGGCGAGGTCCGCGTCTGTCTGGAGGTCACCGATGCGCACGGCGCCACCAACAGCACGAGCAAGTCGCTCTTCGGCCGGCTCGATACCGATCGCGACGGGGTCTTCGATAACATCGACAACTGCCCGACCACGGCGAATGCCGATCAATACAACCAGGACGGCGACGCACTCGGCGACGCCTGCGATACGGACCGGGACGGCGATGGCGTCCCGAACGCCACCGATGTCTTCCCCGATGACGGCCGCTATAGCGTCGACGCCGACGGCGACGGCATCGCGGACAATTGGGAGATGACCCAATTCAGCAACCTGACCACGGCGACCGCCACCTCTGACTATGACGGCGACGGCAGTTCGGACAAGGACGAGTTCCTCTACGACTCCAATCCCAAACTGGTGCCGACACGCGCGGCGACCGTCCCCATCGCGGCCGGCTCGGACCACAACCTCGCCCAGCGCGCCGACGGCCGGGTCTGGGCCTGGGGCTACAACGGCTACGGCCAGATCGGCGATGACACCAGCACCAGCCGCTCACTGCCCCAGCGGGTGCTGGGGGTGCGCAGCCGGCCGGTCAGCGGCATCCAGGCCATCGCCGCCGGATTCACCCATGCGCTCGCCCTGCGGGCGGACGGGACCTTGCTGGGCTGGGGCCGGGATACCTATGGCCAGGTAGGAGACGGCTCGACGCTGGACCTGCGCCATGCGGTGCCGGTGGTCGATGCCTTCGGCGCCGCCGTGACCGGGGTGCGGGCGATCGGCGCGGGCGAGTCGCACAGTCTCGCCCTGACCACCGCCGGCGCCGTGCTCGCCTGGGGCCGGAACAACGCCGGTCAGCTCGGCGACGGCTCGGTAACTGACCGCTCGGTGCCGACCCCGATCGGGCTCACGGGTATCACCGGGATCAGCGCCGGCGCCGAGCACAGCCTGGCCGTCGCAACGGACCGGACCGCCTACACCTGGGGTCGGAACGCCCAGTACCAGCTCGGCGATGGGACCCTGACCGACCGCCGCACCCCGGGACGCGTCCTGGATGCCGGACTGGTCCCGATCCAGCCGGTCGGCGCGCCCTCCGCCAACCCCAATCAGGACAGCGACGGCGACGGCACACCCGATGCCGCCGACCGCTTCCCCTTCGACGCGCGTTATCACGCCGATGCCGACCTGGACGGGCTGCCGGACGAGTGGGAACTGGCCAATTTCGGCAATCTGACCAGCGCCGGGGCGGCCACCGACAGCGACGGCGACGGCGTCTCCGATCTTGAGGAGATGGCGCACGGCTCCAACCCGCGCGTCGCGCCGCCGCTGCAAGCGGATGCACCGATCGCCGCCGGCGCGTCCGGCGGCTTCCATTCACTGGCGCTGCGGCGTGACGGCCGCCTGCTGGCCTGGGGCTACAACGGCAGCGGCCAGTTGGGTGACGGGACCACCAGCGGCCAATCCTTCCCGCTCCTGCTGGCCGCGCCCACCAATGTGCGGGCCCTGGCGGCCGGCCAGGACCACAGCTTGGCCCTGACCGCCGACGGCCACGTCTGGGCCTGGGGCTACAACGGCAACGGGCAGTTGGGGGACGCGAGCACCACCAGCAGGTACCTGCCCGTCCAGGTGCGCGACGAGACCAGCGCGCCGCTGACCGGGATCATCGCCATCGCGGCCGGTCAGGACCACAACCTGGCATTGCGCGCCGACGGGACCCTCTGGGCCTGGGGCTACAACGGCTACGGCCAGCTCGGCACCGGGGACACGACGGGCCATTCGGCGGCCCAGCGGGTGCGCGACGCCAATGGGGTGGAAGTCACCGGAATCGCTCGCATCGCGGCCGGTGCGAACTTCTGTCTGGCCCTGCGCACCGACGGCAAGGTCCTCGCCTGGGGCTACAACGGCTCTGGACAGCTCGGCGACGGGACCACCACGACCCGCTACCGGCCGGTGCTCGCGATCGACCGTGGCGGGCTGCCGCTGACCGCCATCACCAAGCTCGCCGCTGGCTGGAATCACAGCCTGGCCCTGACCAGCGGCGGCGAGGTCCTAACCTGGGGCTACAACGGCACCGGCCAGCTCGGCGACGGGACCACGACCAGCCGCCCCCGGGCCGACCGCGCCTTCGGCGACAATCAGTTCCCGCTGGGTACGATCCGCGACCTCGCCGCGGGCGGGGACCACAACCTGGCCATCGCGGGCGATGGCACCCTGGTGGCCTGGGGCCGCAACGACAACGGTCAGCTCGGCGCCCACATCCAGGATTATTCGACGGTCGCGGTGACCGTCGCCGGGGTGACCGGCGCGGTGCGTGTCGCCGCCGGCAGCGTCCACAGCCTGGCCCTGCGCACGGATGGGACCCTGCTGGCCTGGGGCGACAACGCCTCCGGACAGGTCGGCGACGGCACCCAATGGGATCGGCTGTCCGCGGTCGCAGTCTGGGACGGCAACCTGGAGCCACTCGGCAACCTGGGTCAGGCGGGCCTGGCCGACAGCGACGGCGACGGCACGCCGGACGGCAGCGACGCCTTCCCCCTGGACGCCCGCTACCACCTCGACAGCGATCGGGACGGCCTGCCGGATGAGTGGGAGCAGGCCCGTTTCGGCAACCTGACCAGGGCCTCAGCGACCAGCGACAGCGACGGCGATGGCGCGACCGACAGCGACGAGTTCGCGCATGGCTCGGACCCCGCGTCGGCCCCGGCTCGCCAGGGCCGGCCGATCGCGGCCGGCGCCTATCACAGCCTGGCGCTGCGGCGCGACGGGACCGTGCTCGCCTGGGGCGCCGACAACTACGGGCAGTTGGGTGACGGCGCGACCGCCGCCCAGGCCAACCCCAAGCAGATCGCCGGTTTGACCAACATCGTCGGGGTGGCCGCGGGCGAGTACCACAGCCTGGCGCTCGGGCGCGACGGGCGGGTCTGGGCCTGGGGCTATAACGGCAACGGCCGACTGGGCGACGGCAGCACGACCAACCGCTCCACCCCGGTGGCAGTACGCGACAGCCTGGGCAACCCCGTGGCGGGAGTCATCGCAATCGCCGCGGGCGACGACTTCAACCTGGCCCTGCGTGCCGACGGCACCCTGCTCGCCTGGGGCTACAACGGCTATGGACAGCTCGGCGACGGCACTACCACGCAAAGCGCCGTGCCGCGCCTGCTGCGCGAACAGAACGGCGGGGCGATCACGGGGATCATCGCCATCAGTGCCGGCGGCGCCCACGGTGTTGCACTCAAGGCCGACGGGCATCTGCTCGGCTGGGGCGCCAACGGCTCCGGCCAACTCGGCGACGATACCAGCAGCGGCCGTTACCGCGCGGTGGCGGCGCTCGATACCGAGCACCTGGCGCTCACCGCGGTGGCCGGGGTGTCCGCCCAGGGCGATTTCACCCTGGCGCGGCTGCGCGATGGCCGCGCCCTGGCCTGGGGCTACAACGGCTACGGCCAATTGGGCGACGGCACCACGCGCAGCCGTAGCGCCCCGCTGCCGGTCATCGATGCTCAGTACATGCCCGTCGGCGCCATCGGCGCGCTCGCCGGTGGCTGGCGCCACGGCTTGGCCCTGATCGGGACCGGGACCCAAGCCGGGCACCTGCTCGCCTGGGGCGATGACGGCCAAGGCCAGTTGGGTGACGGCAACCGGGTCAGCCGCGCCCGCGCGGGTGCGGTGCGCAACCGGAGCGGGGGCGAACTGGCCGGGGTGCGGGTGATCGCCGCGGGCGGTTACCACAGCCTGGCGCTGCTCACCGACGGCAGCCTGGTCGCCTGGGGCGACAACAGCGATGGACAGATCGGCGACGGCACGAGCGCCGATCAGCCCTGGCCGGTCGCGGTGCGCGACGGCAACTATGAGCCGGTCGCCGGGATCGGCGATCCGGTCGATCCGAACGACCCGGCGCGCGACAGCGACGGCGACGGCGTACCCGATCCGAGCGACGCCTTCCCCTACGATGCCCGCTACCAGCACGACACTGACCACGACGGCCTGGCCGATCAATGGGAGTTGGCCCACTTCGGCAACCTGACCGCGGCCAACGGCACCACCGACAGCGACGGCGATGGGGTGAGCGACGCCGACGAGTTCGCCCATGGCTCCGACCCGCGGGTCGCCCCGGTAATCGCGGCGACCGGCGTCATCGCCGGCGGCCTCAACCACAGCCTGGCGCTGCAACGCGACGGCAGCGTCCTGGCCTGGGGCTACAACGGCTACGGCCAGCTCGGCGACGGCACGACCGACTACCGGACCTTCCCCAAACGGATCTCCGGGGTCACGGACGTCCGCGTCCTGGCGGCCGGCGACAACCACAGTCTGGCCCTGACCGCGGACGGGCACGTCTGGGCCTGGGGCTACAACGGCTACGGTCAGCTCGGTCGCGGCACGACGACCAACAGCCAGGTACCGGCCCAGGTACTCACGGCTGCCGGCCAACCGCTGGCCGGCATCGTCGCCATCGGTTCGGGCGCCGGCTATGGCCTGGCACTAGCGGCCGACGGCACGGTCTGGGCCTGGGGCGAAAACGGCAGTGGTCAACTGGCCGACGGCACCACTACCAACCGCACCCTGGCGCAGCAAGTGCGCGATGCCAACGGCGCACCCCTGGTCGGCATCCGCGCCATCGCCGCGGGCGACGACCACGTGCTGGCCCTGAAGGCCGACGGGCGGGTGCTGGCCTGGGGCTATAACGGCTACGGCCAGCTCGGCGACAACACGACGATGGCCAGGACGCGGGCGCGCATGGTGCTCGACGACGGGTACCGCGCCTTGACCGGTATCGTCGCCATCGCCGCCGGGGGCAACCATAGCCTGGCGCTGGGCAGCGACGGCTATGCGCTCGCCTGGGGTAGCAACGGCTACGGCCAACTGGGCGACGGCAGCACCACCAACCGCTATTTGCCGCAGTGGGTGGTCGACGCGGACCGCTTCCCGTTGCCGGGCGTCGCGGCGATCGCCGCCGGACAAAACCACAGCCTCGCCTTGGGAGTGGGCCGCCGCCTGCTCGGCTGGGGACGCAACGACCAAGGCCAACTGGGCGACGGCAGTTGGACCGATCGCCGCTGGGCAGCGGCGGTGGTCGATGCCGACGGCCACCAGCCTTCAGAGGTGCAGGTCATCGCTGCGGCCGGTTCCCACAACTTGGCGCTGCGGGCCGACGCAACCCTGCTGGGCTGGGGCGACAACGGTTACGGGCAAGTGGGCGACGGCACCCAGTGGGACCGGCCGCAAGCCGTCGCGGTCTGGGACGGTAACCTAGAGCCGATCAACAACATCGGTCAGCCCGGGATGACGGACAGCGACGGCGACGGCACCCCCGACACCAGCGATGCCTTCCCCTACGACGCGCGCTACCGCTCCGACACGGACCGCGACGGCCTGCCGGACGAATGGGAGCAGGCCCAGTTCGGCAACCTGGCCGGCGCAGCGGACCGCGACCGCGACGGCGATGGGATCAGCGACGGTGATGAATTCGCCCATGGCTCCGACCCGCGCTTGGCCCCGACACGCACGCAGACACCGATTGCCGCGGGGGTTTACCACAGCCTGGCGGTGCAGCGCGACGGGACCGTGCTGGCCTGGGGTGACAACAGCTACGGTCAGCTCGGTGACGGCACCACGACCGACCGGCCCAATCCGCGGCAGATCTCGGATCTCGCCAACATCGTTGCGGTGGCCGCGGGCGAGTATTACAGCCTGGCGCTCGGCGACGACGGGCGCGTCTGGGCCTGGGGCTACAACGGCAACGGCCAACTGGGCGACGCCACGACGACCAACCGTAACGCCCCGGCCGCGGTACGCGACGGCCTGGGCAACCCCTTGGCGGGAGTCATCGCCATCGCGGCCGGCGACCGCCACGGCCTGGCGCTGCGTGCCGACGGCACCCTGCTCGCCTGGGGCGACAACAGCCAGGGGCAATTGGGCAGCGGTCTGGGGGCCGATCGACGCCTGCCGGCCCTGGTCACCGACGCGGCGGGTCAACCGATCTCCAGTTTGCCGCTCGGGATCGCGGACCAGGACTTCGACGGCGTTGCCGATGCGCTCGACAATTGCCCGACGATCGCGAACCCCGGGCAGGAGGACCGCGACGGCGACGGCCAGGGCGATGCCTGTGACCCGGACCAGGACGGCGACGGGATGCCCGACAGTTGGGAGACCGCCCATGGGCTCGACCCGCTGGTCGACGATGCGCAGGGCGACCCGGACCATGACGGGGCGTGGAATCTGCTCGAGTATCAGTCCGGAACGGATCCCGCGAACCGGGGTGACATCCCGGCGGTTCTGCTGCCCAGCAGAAGTGGCTGGCGCGTGATTCTGCAGTGATCCTGGGCACTCCCGGTTTGCCGCCCTGCAAGCGGTCGCGTGCAGGGGGCAGGGAATTCGCCACCAGTGTCCGTTCCTCACCGCACCGCACCGCACCCTACAGTCCGGGCCATCCGGTTGGCCGGAACGATGACCAACGCCCTCAAAACATTCCGGGGGTTGACTCCGGTACGCCAGCCTTACGACTACCGGACGATAACGCCGAGGCTGCAGCGATCTCCCGGCGGGGTCTGTACGCCAGCGCACCGACCAGCCGGACGGTCCAGCCTATAAGAGAATCGTCTCAGACGGATCTGAGCGCCGACACGATGGGTTTCGCTGATTCCGACGTTCTGTCGCGCCATAGCCCTGAGTCACTGCGTGAGTCACTGCGTGAGTCACTGCGTGAGTCATAACGCCTCGGTCCTATTCAGCGATCACGGCTAACCTGCTTCTTTCAGGAACTAGCCGTTGTGTACGGCGTGTCAACCGAACCTTTTTCTTCGACAGAGAGCACAATGATGAACCACAAAACCAAGATGCTAGCCATTGGCGTGGCAATCACCGCCATAAGCACGGTCCCATGCACGCTGGCGCAGGCCGGCAACGGGGTGGTCGGCGGCCCGTTGCCGTTCGCGAGCTACGATCAGGACGGCAGCGGCAGCGTGAGTGAGCAGGAGTTCGACAGGGTTTACGCGCAGCAGATCAGGGACCGTGCGGCAGCGGGCGCGCCCATGGGCGGGATCGCCAATACGACGACCTTCGCGACCTTCGACCGGAACGGTGATGGGCAGATCGCGCCAGCCGAATTCGTGACTGTCCAACCGCCCCCGACCTCGAGTGGTCCAGGAACCATGGGGTCCGGTGTGCAAATGGGGCTCAGTGATGGCCGGGGGACCGGTATGGAAGGGACGCCTCCCAGCTTTGTCGATCTCGATGAAAACCACGACGGCAGCATCAGTCCGTCCGAATTCAATGACGCGCGAGCCAATCGCGCCGTCGAGAAGTCACAGGAAGGTCTGCCGCTCGGCAGCCTGCGCAATGCCCCGCCCTTCACTGCACTTGATCTCAATAGCGATCAACGGATCAGTCCGGAGGAATTCTATACCGTCCAGGCACAGCATTCGCAGCCGCTGGTGCCTCAGCGCTGAGATCCGGCCTTGATCATCGTTCCGGCCAGCCGCGAACGGTCCGCACCGCGGACCCTACGGTAACACCGGGATCTGTAGGGTCCGCTGTGCGGACCTACGACCGTGCCGATCGCGGCGGTGGCCGGGTTTATGACCAAGGCCAGACGTCTCCGTCGCGGCGGCGACCGGACCGACCCCGCCGCATCGAACCCGTCGGCGCACGTGCTTGATTCCCGCCGTGATCGCGCCCACGTTGGCCCAAAATCGTCGATCACCACGCCTCGGAGTCACACGTCATGGCCGATTCACCTTATGTCGTTACCGTCACCGCCGCGAACTTCGAGTCGGTCGTCATCGACGGCTCCTACGAGCGTCCGGTGCTGGTGGATTTCTGGGCCGACTGGTGTGCGCCCTGCCGGCAACTGATGCCGATGCTGGCCAAGCTGGCCGACGCCTACGCGGGCAAGTTTATCCTCGCCAAGGTCAACACCGAAGAGGAGCAGGCCCTGGCCGCCCACTTCGGCATTCGCAGCCTGCCGACCGTGCAGTTATTCATGTCCGGCCGGCCGGTCGATCAATTCATGGGCGCCCTGCCGGAATCCCAGGTGCGCGAATTCCTGGAACGGCACCTGCCCAAGCCAGCCGACGGACTCCTGGCCCAGGCCCAGGGCCTGATCGCTGCCGGCGATCTGAAGCGCGCCGCCGCGGTCATCGCAGAAGCGAAGGTGAAAGAGCCTGATAACGCGCGGATCGCGCTGGCCGAAGTCCAACTCACCGCGGCTCGCGGCGACATCGCCGAGGCCGCTGCCCAGTTGGAGCGGCTGCCGCTCGAACTCGCCCAGGATCCGGAAGTGACCGCCCTGCGCGGTCAACTGCGCTTCGCCGAGGCCCTGGTCGGCGCCCCGTCACCCGCCGTCTTGCAGCAGCGGCTGGCTGCCGACCCCTCCGACAGCGCGGCACGCTACCAACTCGCCGCCCACCGGGTGCTGGCCGGCGACTACGCAACCGCGTTGGAAGACCTGCTCGCCCTGTTGAAGCGCGACCGCCCCTATGGAGACGACGCCGGCCGCAAGGGGATGATCGCCATCTTCGACCTGTTGGGCGGCCAAGGCGAACTGGTGACCCGCTACCGCGCGAAGATGATGACCGCGCTCTATTGACAGCCGCACGGTGCGCTGGTTGGAGCGGCCTCCGGCCGCGACGGGGATCCGGCACTGGTGGCGAATTGCGCGCGCATCCGCCGTACCGGCTTGGCTCAGACCCGAAATGGCTCACGCCCAGGCGCCAAGACGCCAAGGGTCTCAAGGCAATAGCGAAACCGGACGCGCTCGCGGAGTAACTCGGGTCACCGCAGCATTGCGCTCGTCTTGGCGTGCATGGCGACTTGGTGTGAGATGTAGCCATCGGACGTGATAACCGGATGTAGGGGCGGGTTTCAAACCCGCCCCTACACCAAGGGTCTGTCCGGATATCAGGTAGGAAGGCTATAGGTTCTTTCCAGACTCCGCGGTCGGGAGCATTCGCCACCAGTGTCGGGATCTCGCTGCGTCTAATGCATCAGGGCGCATCGCGGCCGGAGGCCGCTCCCACGCGGACGCGCTACAACCCCAGTTCTCGCCACCGGGCCTCGATCCGTTTGACCGAAACCGGGGCCGTGGTCCCCAGTTGCTGGGCGAAGAGCGAGACCCGCAGTTCTTCGAGCAGCCAACGGATTTCGTCCAGACGCGGGTCGGCGCGGCCGGTGCGCGCGGCGGCGGCGTTGCGTTCACCCCAGCGGTGTTCAAGGTCGGCGAACTCGCTCATGCGCTGTTGGTCCCGGGCGGCGGCAAAGCGCAGCCGCTCGGTGCGCTGCTCGGCCGCCTTGAGATAGCGCGGGTACTCTTTGAGGTGGACGTAGGGCACGACGAGCAGGAACCCGCGGAATACCAGGCGGTCCACCTGGGCACGCAGGTCCGTAACCGCGCCCTCCCAGTTGACCTGGGTGATCGCGGCAAGGCGGGCTCGCAGGCCGTGGTAGGCGTCCAGGATGGCGGCGGCCAGGGTGCAGACCTCCTGCGCGGTGGTCGTGAGCCGGCCCTTGCGCTCGCGCAACCGCTGCTCAAAAGCAGCCTGAGTGCGGATGGGCTCCAGGCCCTCCACAAAGGTGAGGTCGAGGATCAGGGCGATGAGCTCATCCGCCAGGTCGGGCTCCCGGCCCTGCCCTTTTCCCTGACCGTCGGCCGCACGACCGGCCGGCGTCTCCGCAATCCGCGGGGCCTTGGCATACTGCAGACGCATCCGATCCAGTCCGCCGAGTCCCTTTTTGAGGGCGCGCAGGTCGGCACCCAGGTGCAGCATGAAAAGTCGGCGCAGACCGACACGCGTCGCCTGGACCGCGCTCTCGGCGGAGTCCAGCACGCGGATAGCGACACTGTCGCCCTGGTCCACCAGGGCCGGGAAGCCGCGCAGCCGAATGCCGGCGCGGGTCAGTTCGACCTGTTCGGGCAGGTCGCCGAAGGTCCAGCGCCTGAGCCCTTCCTGCTCCAGCCCGTCGGCCGGGATCTGCGCAAAGCTGTGCTGACCCTGGCCGCCGTGGGCGCGCTTGAGTTCGACCGGGTCGGCGCCGGTGGCGATGACCTGGCCCTTGTCGTCCACCAGCCGGACCTTCATGCGCAGGTGTTCAGGGATGGCCGCCGGGTCCCAGGCGCCTTCCGGCACCTGAATCCCGGTCAGTTCCCGGATGGCCTCACCTAGGGCCTGGATCAGCGGACGCTCGGACGGCTTGAGATGAGCCGCCAGGCGTGCCGCGGTATCCGGAATCGGCACCAGACCCTTGCGGATCGCTTTGGGCAGGCCGCGCAGGAGTTCAGTGATGCGCTCGGTGAGCAGCCCCGGCACCAGCCACTCCAGGCGCTCGCCGGAGACCTGATTGATCAACGGCAGGGGCACGACCAGGGTCAGACCGTCGGCCTGACTGCCGGGATCGAAGTGATATTCGAGCGGCAGCGCGGAGGCGCCGATCTGGAGACTGTCCGGGAAGGTCTCCGCGGTGACCGCCGCCGCCGCATGGCGCATCAGGTCGGCCATGCGCATATGCAGAATCTTCGGGTCCTCGCGGGTCGCCTCGCGCAGCCAGCGCTCGAACTGAGCGGTCGAATAGATCCCCGGCGGCACCCGCGCATCGTAGAAGACGACGATGGCTTCCTCGTCCACCAGGATATCGCGGCGGCGCGACTTGGCCTCCAGATGCTGGACGTACTCGATCAGCTCGCGATTGTGGCGCCAGAAAGGCGCGCGGGTCTCGAAGTCGCCCGCCGCGAGGCCGTGCCGGATGAAGATCTCGCGCGCCTCGGCCGGGTTGATGGGCCCGTAGTTGATCCGCCGCTGCGGCACCAGGGTGACACCGAAGAGGGTGACCCGCTCGTAGGCGGCGACCTGTCCGGCATCCGCCTGCCAATGGGGCTCGGCGTAGGTGCGCTGCAACAGATGGGCGCCGGCCGCCTCGATCCAGCCGGGTTGGACGCGGGCACAGATGCGGCCGTAGTGCCGGGTGGTCTCGACCCGCTCGGCGGCGACGATCCACTTGGGGCCTTCCTTGAACAGGGCGCTGCTGGGGTGGATGACGAAACGGCTGTTGCGGGCGCCCTGGTATTCGCGATTCTCATCCTTGAAACCGATGTGACAGAGCAGACCCTGCAGCAACGCCCGGTGGATCTCCTCCGGGGTGCCGGCGGCGGCGCCGTCGCCCGGAACCAGCGTGGGTTCAGGCGCCCGTGTGCGGCCGGGCGCCGGGCGCACGGGCGGGCGGGACCCGCGCCCGCCCGGGGCCTGCGTGGCGGGTGGCGCCCGCTCCCCGCGGGACTGATTCGCAATCCCCATTTCGTGCAACTGCTCACGCAATTGGGCATGGATGTCGTGCCACTCCAGCACCCGGTTCCAGTTGAGGAAATGCTGCCGGCACAGCTTGCGGAACTGGTTCTTTGACAGGTGCTTGCGTTCCTGCTCCAGAAAGCGCCAGAGATTCAACAGCGTCAGAAAATCCGAATCGGGGTGGTTGAAGGTGGCATGAATCTGGTCCGCCGCCTGCTGCCGATCGAGCGGCCGCTCGCGCGGGTCGGCAATGCTCAGGGCGGCGGCGATCACCAGCACCTCGGCCAGACAATGGTGATCGGCAGCGGCGAGCAACATGCGCCCGATGCGCGGATCGACCGGCAGCCGGGCGAGGTGACGCCCGAGTGCGGTCGGCTCACCCTTGGCATCGATCGCCGCCAGTTCTTCCAGGGTGCGGTAGCCGTCCGCCACCAGCCGCGGGTCGGGCGGGTCGACGAAGGGGAACTGATCGATCGCCCCGAAACCCAGGACCTTCATCTGCAGGATGACGGCGGCCAGGTTGGTACGGTTGATCTCGGGCTCGGTGAAGGCGGCCCGCGCCTGAAAGTTGTCCTCGGTATAGAGGCGGATGCAGATGCCTGAGGCAACCCGTCCGCAGCGGCCCTGACGCTGGTTGGCCGAAGCCTGGGAGATGCGCTCCACCGGCAAACGCTGCACCTTGCTGCGGTGACTGTAACGGCTGATGCGGGCGAAGCCGGGGTCGACCACGTAGTGGATGCCGGGTACGGTCAGCGAGGTTTCCGCCACGTTGGTGGCCAGAATCACCCGCCGGGTACTGTGCTGCTGGAAGATTCTGGCCTGTTCCTCGGCGCCCTGGCGGGCGAACAGCGGCAGGACCTCGGTCGATGGCGGATGCTGTTTGCGCAGGGTCTCGGCCGTCTCGCGGATCTCGCGCTCACCCGAGAGGAAGACCAGCACGTCCCCCCGGCCCGCGCGCGCCAGTTCAGCCACCGCGTCGGAGATCGCCTGCTGCATGGCATCGTCGCGCTCGGCGGCGTTCTCGTCCTCCACCGGCGGGCGGTAGCGGACCTCGACCGGGTAGGTCCGCCCCGAAATCTCGATGATGGGGGCCGGGCGGCCCTGGGCATCGGCGAAGTGCTGGGCGAAGCGCTGCGGGTCGATGGTCGCCGAGGTGACGACGAGCTTCAGATCCGGCCGGCGCGGCAGCAAGCCCCGCAGATACCCCAGCAGAAAGTCGATGTTGAGGCTGCGCTCGTGCGCCTCGTCGATGATCAGGGTGTCGTATTCCAGCAGGGCGCGATCATGCTGGACCTCCGCCAGCAGCATCCCGTCGGTCATCAGCTTGATGCAGGTTTCCGGGCGCACCCGGTCATGGAAGCGGATCTTGTAGCCGACCAGGCCGCCGAGTTCGCTGCCCAACTCCTGGGCGACCCGACTCGCCAGGCTGCGGGCGGCGATCCGGCGCGGCTGCGTGTGGCCAATGCGCCCGAGGATGCCGCGGCCTAGGTCCAGACAGAGCTTGGGTAACTGGGTGGACTTTCCGGAGCCGGTCTCGCCGCACAGCACCACCACTTGATGGTCCTGGATCAGCGCCGCCACATCGGCGCGGCGCTCACTCACCGGCAGTTCGGGTGGGTAAGCAATGGTCGGGACCAGCGCACGGCGCCGCGCACCAAGTGCCTGGGAGTTGCGCAAGGCCTGCCAGAGCTTCAGCAGACCCTGCTCCACCGGCTGCCCGGTCCGGGCACGGCGGCGCAAGCCCTGCAACCGCTGGTGCAGGGCGTGTCGATCGGCGATCAGACAGGCCGCCAGGTCCTGGTCGGTCGGGAATGGAATGACTGGGGGTGGAGCAGTATTCAAGGTGCGCGGGAGACAGCTCGGGCAAACAGGGCAGACAGGTGGTGAAACCAACAGCGCCAACCACGGTATCGACAGATATTGAGCAGTTTGTCGGCTGATAGATGTCAGCATCCGGCTGGGAAAGGGGGTATGTTACCGCGCCAGGTCGAAGCAGATGCTCCGACCTGGCGAGAATTCCTGCCCATTGCGCGGCGACCCCCCGGACGCATCCGGTAACCCGGTCGGCGGCGGGCGCAATCAAAACCGACCAAACGAAGAAGAACGGACGGTAGCGCGATGACTCAAGACCGCGGCACGCGGCACCTGCCGAACCTGGACGTCACTGAAACGAGGACCCGATACGTGAATGCACCCATGGTGTCATACATCCTCTGGAGACTGCCCGACTGGACCAACGACCGACCCCGCTCCATCGCCGCGATGGTCCAGCGCTGCACCCTGATCCTCATGCTGGGTACGACGATCCCAACGCCACTCGACGCCCAGGCGGGGCCGGCCCCGTCGCCGCCCCAGGCCGCCATGCCCGCGGCAAGCGTGACAACCGGCGTTGCCGCGCCCAGCGGACCCGCCCAGCCGACGGAGCGGCCCGCGCCCGCGCCCGTCGACACCTTTGAACAGGGCCCCGGCGTGCTGGGCATCAGCTTGCGCACCCAGCGGCAGACACAACTCAAGCATTACGTGAGCGAGCCCGTCGGACTGGTCGCCCTGGGACTGGAAGACTTGCGTTTCGCCCCGGTCAACAAGCCGACCCACGTGGAGGTGAATCTGACCAACCGGATCCCCTTCGAGGGCAAGGGAGATCAGGTCGGTACCAAGGCCAAGCGCACGCTGGATGCACTCGCCGGGCTATTCGCGGACAATCCGCGGACACGGGTGAAGATCATCGTACACACAGACGACCAGGGTGACGCGGGCTACAATCTGCGACTGTCCGAGCGGGCGGCCGAAGCGGTCAAGCAGTATCTGGTCGGCCGCGGCGTCGCCGCCGAACGCCTGACCCCGGTCGGCCGCGGCGAGGAGGCGCCGCTGGCCGCGACCGGCAAACGCACACCGACACGTCAGGAGCGCGAACGCAACCGGCGGGTCGAACTGGTGATCGAGCCCCTGGAGCCTTAGGAATGGTGTAGGGGCGGGTTTGAAACCCGCCCCTACGTCCAGTTATCACGTCCGATGGCGATACTTAGATCAGCCTGGCGAGTCGGCACCGAAACGCCCGACCGCAGCGGGTGCCAGGCCGGCGCCAAGCGCACGGCCGACGAACCGCTGAGACCGGGAATGGCCGCGGCCCCGCGCCCTACCCGGCATCCAGCGCCGCGAAGTCGAACGCCATGGCCTCGGCAGGCGGCTGGACATAGGTTCCCTGGATCAGATCCACCCCGGCGCGAAACAGCCGGGCGATGGTGTCCGGCCCCTCCACCCCGGTGGCGATCGCCAGCGCCTGGCGCTCATGGATACGGCCGACCAATGCCTCAAGTGGCGCTCCCGCCAACCCGTGTGTCGCATCGCGCGCCAAGCGTACGAAGGCGGCGGGTAACCGGTCAAGCACCCGCTCCCCGCGTTCGCTTGCCGTCAGTCCGTTGAGGCACAGGCGGATGCCGAGTTGTTCCAATTGGCCGGCCCGGCTGACCGCCAGTTCCAGGTGGCGATCCGCATCCGCGATCTGAAACTGGATGATCGGGCGGAACGCGATGAGATCACGGGCGCTGATCGCGTCCCTCAGGCCAGCGACCCAGGTTGGATCGGCCGCGCCCGCCAGCGATTGATGCAGAAACAACTCCACCGACCGACCCGCCTCACGCCGTACGCAGAGCGCGTCCAGACCCGCGCACAGCAGCCAGCGGTCAATCGTGGCGGCCTGCCCGGCCCGCAGCGCCAGGGGCGCAAACACGCTCGGCGCCAGGAGTTCTCCATCGGGCGCGTTCAGCCGCAGAGTCGCCTCGTAGCGCTCAGTCGGCGCGGAGCGCAGTGGCACCATGGGTTGGAACAGGAGCTGGAAGCGACCGGCCGCGACGGCGTCCAGCAACGGACTGCGCTCCGCGGCGGCGACTTGGGCCGGCGACGGCGACGCATAGCGCTCGACCCCACCCTGACCACGGTGCAGACTCAGGCGCGCGGCCTTGCGCGCTCGCGAGACCAGAGTAATCGCCTCCCCGCCACTCGCGGCAACCGGACACCAGCCGACCCCACGGCCAACGACCGCGGCATCCGCCGCCAGATCCTGCGCGACACCCTGCGCCAGCGTCTCGGCCCGCATCGCAAGAGCGCGCTCATTGCCACCCGACAGAAGGGCGGCGACGCCGTGCTCGCCAACGCGGGCCGCCAGCCCATCCTCCCCCAGCCGCGCGCAGACCACCGCGCCCAGCCGGGTCATGACCGCCTCATCCCCCGGCTGTTCAAAATAGAGCAGGGCCCAGTGCGCCGGCGACGCGGCGCGCAACAGGCGGTCCAGCCGGGTGAAGAGACGCTCCCGCCCGGCCAGACCCGCGGCGCCGTGCTCACTCACGGACCCGCGCGCCAACCGATGGCGCGCGCGCACCAGTCGTTCACGCACACGCGCCACCAGCCGCTGCGGTGCGACCGGCTTCGCCAGAAAATCATCCCCGCCGATACGCAGCGCATCCAACTGCCGGCCGGGGTCGAGCTCCCCGGAGAGGAACAGGATCGGCAGGTCGGCAAACCGCTCCTGACCGCGGATGACACCCGTCAACTCGATGCCGTTGACGCCAGGCATATGCAGGTCCATCAGGATCAGGTTAGGCGCAAAACGCTCCAAGGCGGCGAGGACCTCCAGCGGGTCGTGAACCCGCTCGACGACCAGGCCGGCGTGCTCCAGCACCCGCGCCGCAAAGAGGGCCGCCACCGGCTGATCATCCACCACCAGCACCCGCTCCGGCCCCCCGTCCGGCAGCGCGACCAGGGACGCCAGCCGCGCGGCGAGCGCTGCCGGTTCCAAGCTCGCCGACAGGCAGACCGCCGCGCCCGCGCGCATGGCGGCCAGCCGCTGCTGAAGATCGTCCTCCTGACCCAGACAGACCAACGGCAGGCACGGACCCGCGCCGCCGTCGTGAGCTGCGACCAGGCTCGCCAATTTCGCGGGATCGGCCAACGCCCGCAAGTCGACCAGCAGCAAGACCGCTGGGGGCTCGCGCAGATCCGCGGCGACCGCGGCCGCGAGTCGCCGGCGCAGCGCGTCCGGCTCCCCGTGGACCTCAATGCGAAAACCGAAAGTGCTCAGGTGCGGGCCCAGGGCCGCGATCAAGGCCGTGTCGCCGCACAGCAGGAGGATGGTGCCGCGGGTCGGCCGGGTCGCGTTCGGGTGATTCATTCTGGTAGCGGCTCAGGTCAGCGTGTACAGCCGGCCGCCATCCTCGGGCAGGGACAGGTCGTCGAAATCGGGACCGAAGCCATGCCCCTGATGGAGACAGAAGACGAGCCATTTGCCGAGGAACAGATTCGCCTTCCACTTGGCATCGAGCGCCGGCGGCTGATATTGAGCACGTAACGGCAACACGGTCTGCCGCAGATCCAGAACCTCGACCTGGCGGGCATCGTGGTAAACGCGCAAACGCGCATCCGGGTCGGCGCCGAACCCGGCGAGATCGCTGGCCGCTGCTTGCCTCGAACCGGCGCCCCAACCCCGATCAGAACTGGGAAACCAATGGGTCAGCCGCGCCAGACTGGTATAGCGGGACTGCTCCTCGATCGTCAGATAGAGGTCCACACTGCCCTTGCGGCGGGAGACACTCAACCCCCGCTGGTCTTTCAGATCAGGCGCAAGACGCGCGAGCAGCCGGTAATTTTCCTCGCAGAGCGTCATCAGGCCGCCCACGGTCGGACGCCCTGACAATTGAATCAACTCGTCCAGCGAACAAAAGACGGCTTGCATGGGGCTAGAACCGCCGGACGAGCGCGGCGCCGCGCGGGGCTCGCCCGATCCACGTCGGCATGGCCTGAGCCAGCCGCTTGGGAACCATGGACGAGACGCCGCTCAAGCCTGGCCGCCGGACGGATCGCCAGCCCCGCGCGCGGCCTGCTCCGCGGCGATCTGCTGTTTGACCTCCGCCATGTCCAGCGCCTTGGCCTTGCCGATCAGGTCGCGAAACTGGCTCTCCGGAAGCGCGCCGGCCTGAGAAAAGATGATCACCTGCTCGCGGAAGATCATCAGGGTCGGGATAGAACGGATCTGAAAGTGGCCCGCGATCTCCTGCTCGTCCTCGGTGTTGACCTTGGCGAAAACGATGTCGCCGAAGTCGGCGGACACCTTGTCGTAGATCGGGGCGAAAGAGCGGCACGGACCGCACCAGGGCGCCCAGAAATCGACGATCACGAAGTCGTTGGTGCTGATCGCCTCTTCGAAACTCTGCTTGTCCAGTTCTACAACCGCCATCGGAACCACCTGCGTAGTGAAATATCGGGAGATACTACCAGAATCCCGCGCAGACCGCGGTTTTCCGGGTTTTTTGATTTAATTCAGTACATTGAACAATTTTTGCGCACGCAAAAACCGGGCATTCGCCCGGTTTTCGAGCGTCGACCGCCCGGCCGGATCAGACCGCTTCGAGGGCGCTGATGATCTGACCGCGAATCTCGTCCACGGACCCGATGCCCTGGACCTTGATGTACTTGGGCGCGCCTTGACCGCCCGCCTGTGCCCAGGCGGAGTAGTAATGGATCAGCGGCTCGGTCTGGTCATGATAGACCTTGAGTCGGGCCATGACGGTTTCTTCCTGATCGTCGTCGCGCTGGATCAGCGGCTCGCCGGTCACGTCGTCCAGCCCCGCGGTCTGGGGTGGATTGAAGACGACATGGTAGGTGCGGCCGGAGGCAAGATGCACCCGCCGACCGGACATGCGGCGGATAATTTCCGCATCGGGAACATCGATCTCGACCACCGCATCGACCTCCACCCCCGCTTCCTTCAGTGCATCGGCCTGAGCCAGCGTGCGCGGGAAGCCGTCGAACAGGTAGCCGCTGGTGCAGTCACCGTCGGTGATGCGCACTTTCACCATGCCCATGATGATGTCGTCGGACACCAGACCGCCCGCATCCATCACCTGCTTGGCCGCCTTGCCCAGTTCGCTGCCCTGCTTGACATGGGCCCGCAGCATGTCGCCGGTGGAGATTTGGGGGATACCGAAGTGCTCCTTGATGAAGCCGGCCTGGGTACCTTTTCCGGCGCCGGGGCCGCCAAGTAGGATTACGCGCATGGGGGTCATTTCCTCGTCATTTTTAACAGACGCGGCAGTGTGCCACAAGACCCTGGAAAAATCGCCCTTGGGGACGATTTTTCCAGGGCGATCAAAGACGGAAAGTCGCCACTTACGATCACTCCGGCCAGTAGTCGTCAGCCAGGACCTGGTCGATCGTGAACGCGCAGGATGCGGGAAAGACCGGATCGGGCAGCCCGGTCTCGCCGATCGCGTTCTCGCGCGCCAGGGCATAGGTCTTGGTCAGCAAGCGCGCGGCCTCCGGTAAGAGACTCGGGCTGTCCGCCAGGATCCCGCGAATGGCGGTGCGCGCATTGAGGACGGTCAGACGCCAGGACGCTCCGCGCAGCCCTGGCTGATACTGCCATTTGAGCAGGTGGGTCACAAGGTTGCGGATGCAACTGCCCAAGGCGCGGCGTTCGCTCTTTCCCAAGTCTTCCAACTCCTCGGCCAGATGCGCCGCATCGATCTCGGACCACCGACCCGCCCGCAGCAGGCCGGCGTTATCGAGCGCCCAGGCCACCAGGTCCTGATCGTAGTCCCGATAACTCGGGACCGCGGTCGTCGCAACAGTCTGTAATTTTGGCATCGCGCGACCTGTTGCTTGTGTCTCGTTGAGTCTCTTGAAGAATGTCGGTTAGAGAACGCCTTTGGCGCCCCGGTCGTTGTCGTTGTCGTAATCGTAATCGAGGGTGTCCTCCCCGCGAGGACGCTCTCGCACCACGTCGTTTCACTGTCCGAGCCTTGCAAGCAGCGCAACGATGCGTTGGTCCCGTGCTTGGCAATCGAAGCCTTTCGACGGCTTGGCGGCCTGGGGCGACGTCGCGAACCCGATCGACAGCGGGCTGCTCATGGCCAAGTTGAATCGCTTCTCCGATTACGACAACGATTACGACAACGACAACGACAACGACAACGACGGCCAAGCTTAACCGACACCCCGGTCGCTGACCGGGGCGCCGGTCCCGGTCAGCGGCCGGACAGCAGCATGGACATCATCAGCCCGTTGAGCCGGCCGACAAAGGCTGCCGGGTCATCGAGTTGACCGCCCTCGGCGAGTTGCGCCTGGTCGAACAGGATCAGACCCAAATCCTGGAAGCGGGTCTCGTTCTCCTCACTTTCCAGGCGCTTCACCAACGGATGGTCCAGGTTGACCTCCAGCGTGGGACGCTGCTTGGGGGCGTCCTGGCCGACCGCCTTCAACACCCGCGCCAGATTGGCACTCATGTCGTACTCGCCTACCACCAGACAGGCCGGCGAGTCCACCAGGCGGGCGCTCGGGCGCACCTTGTCGACCCGCTCACCCAGGGCGGTCTTGAGCCGCTCCAGCAGGGTGCCGTGCTCCTTGGCGGCCTGTTCGGTCTTGGCCTTCTCCTCCTGATCCGCCAATTGGCCCAGGTCCAGATCGCCCTTGGTGACCGACTGCAGGTGCTTGCCCTTGTAGTCGTGCAGGTGGTTGACCAGCCACTCGTCCACCCGGTCGGACAGCAGCAGGACCTCGACGCCCTTCTTGCGGAAGACCTCCAGATGGGGGCTGTGGCGGGCGGCGGCCGCGCTATCGGCAGTGATGAAGTAAATCTTGTCCTGGCCCTCCTTCATGCGCTCGATGTAGCCGTCGAGCGTTTCGCTCTGGGTGTCGCTCTCGGTGTGCGTGGAGGCGAAGCGCAACAGCCCGCCCAGACGCTCCCGGTTCGCGAAGTCCTCCGCCGGCCCTTCCTTGAGGACCCGGCCGAACTCGCCCCAGAACTCGGCATACTTCTCCGGCTCATCCGTGGCCAGGGTCTCGAGCAGGCTCAGGATGCGCTTGGTGTTGGCCTGGCGGATGCTGTCGATCTTCCGGTTGTGCTGGAGCAGTTCGCGCGAGACATTCAGCGGCAGATCGTCGGAGTCCACCACGCCCTTGACGAAGCGCAGATAATGCGGCAGCAGCTTGTCGGCCTCGTCCATGATAAAAACGCGGCGGACATAGAGCTTGACGCCGTGCTTCTGGTCGCGGTCCCACAGATCCCAGGGGGCTTTCTTGGGGACGTAGAGCAGGGTGCTGTACTCGTTGGTTCCCTCCACACGGTTATGGACATAGGCCAGCGGCGGATCGTAGTCGTGCGCGATGTGCTTGTAGAAGGCGTGATACTCCTCCTCGGTCACCTCCGACTTGTTGCGCATCCACAGGGCCGTCCCGCGATTGACCTTTTCCCACTCGGGGGCCTTGGTCGGCGGCTTGGTATCGTCCTGCTCCGCGTCCAGCGCGTCCTCGTCCGGGCCGTCGTGGTGATCCTTCAGCATCTCCACCGGCAGAGCAATGTGGTCGGAGAACTTGCTGATGATGGAGCGCAGCCGCCACCCGTCCAGGAACTCCTTCTCCTCTTCCTTCAGGTGCAGGGTCACGTCGGTACCGCGGCCGGCCTTCTCCACCGTTTCCAGGGTGTAGCTGCCGCGCCCGTCCGACTCCCAGTGCACCCCATGCTCGGCACCCAGACCGGCCCGGCGGGAGACCAGCGTCACCTTGTCGGCGACGATGAACGCGGAGTAGAAGCCGACGCCGAACTGGCCGATCAGTTGGCTGTCTTTGGCCTGATCGCCGGTCAGCTTCTCGAAGAACCGGCGGGTCCCGGAACTGGCGATGCTGCCGATGGTCTCGACGACCTCGGCCCGGCTCAGACCGATGCCGTTATCCGAGACCGTCAGCGTCCCCGCCTCCTGGTCCACGGTGACGCGGATCCGCAGGTCGACGTCGCCCTCGTAGAGGCCGTCGTCGCTCAGCGCCTCGAATCGCAGTTTCTCGGCGGCGTCCGAGGCGTTGGAGATCAGCTCGCGCAGGAAGATCTCCTTGTTGGAGTAGAGTGAACGGATCACCAGGTCCAGGACTTGGCTCACTTCGGCCTTGAACTCCAGTGTTTCCTTATGCGCTTCAACTGTCATTTCGGTTCGTTACCTCTTGAATAATCATTCGGTTCTTGACATTGCCGGGCGATCACGGCGGATCGGCCTCCGCGCATCGGGGTGCTGCGGCTACAGCCGTCAGCTCCCGGCGCGGGAATAGATTTGGAATGGGTATTGTCGCACGCCCGACAGCGGCTACAATCCGGCCTTCACGATCCGGGGCACCGCGCCCGTCGCGCACCCCCGGCCATGACCGACCGCCCGCGCCGCATCAATGTAGGCCATCACACCGATAATCAAGGGGTTGAATATGGAGCCGACCGTCATCGCCACTACCCCCTTCGAAGGGCAGCGTCCGGGCACCTCCGGGCTGCGCAAGAAGGTCCGGACCTTTCAGCAACCGCACTATCTGGAGAACTTCGTCCAGGCGATCTTCGACACCCAGACCGAACTGGCCGGCGGCACCCTGGTGGTCGGCGGTGACGGCCGCTACTACAACCGCGAGGCCATCCAGGTCATCCTGCGCATGGCCGCCGCCAACGGCGTAGCACGCGTGCTGGTCGGGCGCGGCGGCATCCTCTCCACCCCGGCGGTCTCCTGCGTCATCCGCAAGTACAAAACCCAGGGTGGGATCGTGCTCTCCGCCAGCCATAATCCGGGCGGACCGGACGAAGACTTCGGGATCAAATTCAACGTCGCCGCCGGCGGGCCGGCCCCTGAATCGGTGACCGAGGCGATCTTCGCCCGCACCCAGTCCATCGACCACTACCGCGTGCTGGACTGTCCAAACACCAATCTGGACATGCTCGGCACCGGCGCCATCGGCGCCATGCAGGTCGAGGTCATCGACCCGGTGGCGGACTACGCCGCCTTGATGGAAGACCTGTTCGACTTCAACGCGATCCGCGCGCTCTTCGACTCCGGGTTGTTCAGCATGCGCTTCGATGCCATGCACGCGGTCACCGGCCCCTATGCCACCGAGATCCTGGAGAATCGGCTCGGCGCCCTGCCCGGCACCGTGATGAACGGCATCCCGCTGGAGGATTTCGGCGGCGGACACCCGGACCCCAACCTGGCCCATGCCCATGACCTGGTCGCCCTGTGCGAAGGCCCCCATGCCCTGGACTTCGGCGCCGCCTCCGACGGTGACGGCGACCGCAACATGATCCTGGGCAAGAATTTCTTCGTCACGCCCAGTGACAGCCTGGCGGTGTTGGCCGCCAACGCTCATCTGACCCCCGGCTACCATTCCGGCATCCGCGGCATCGCCCGTTCCATGCCCACCAGTCAGGCGGCCGACCGCGTGGCCGAGGCCCTGGGGGTCGAGTGCTTCGAGACACCCACCGGCTGGAAGTTCTTCGGCAATCTGTTGGACGCTGGCCGCATCACCCTCTGCGGCGAGGAGAGCTTCGGCACCGGGTCGGATCATGTGCGCGAGAAGGACGGTTTGTGGGCGGTGCTGTTCTGGCTGAACCTGCTGGCGGTCCGGCAGCAGTCGGTCGCGGAGATCGTCAGCGAACACTGGCGGCATTATGGTCGCAACTACTACACCCGGCATGACTATGAGGCGGTGGATGCCAAGGCCGCGGGTGCCCTGGTCGACCATCTGCGAATCATGCTCCCGGCGCTGCCCGGCCAGCGCTTCGGCGACTATACCGTCGCCTATGCCGACGACTTCGCGTACACTGATCCGATCGACGGCAGCGTCTCCGCGAATCAGGGCATCCGCATCGGCTTCGAGGGTGGCTCGCGGATCGTGCTGCGGCTCTCCGGCACCGGCACCGAGGGCGCCACCCTGCGGGTCTATCTGGAGTTCTACGAACCCGACCCGACCCGGCACCACCAGGACACCCAGGAAGCGATGGCGCCGCTCATCCTGATCGCCCGCGAACTGGCCCAGATCGAGGCCCGCACCGGACGCGCGGAGCCGACGGTGATCACGTAAAGGCGGCATAAGCCAGCCAGATCGCCGGCCTGAGCGAAAGCTCCATCCGCGAATAAACGATCCGCGAATGCAGCCTTGATCGTCGTTGTTGCCGACATTCGCCGCAGTGGCCTTGGTCGTCGCTCCGGCCAGACCTTCCGCAGCAGCACTGGTGCGGAAGACTGATCCACAGATGACACAGATGAACACAGATGTTTTTCTTCATCTGTGAACATCTGTGACATCTGTGGATAAATCCGAGTTGCGATCTCTACGCTCGGCAGGTATAGCCTTCGTACCTGATATGCGGACAGACACTCGTGTAGGGGCGGGTTTGAAACCCGCCCGGGTTTGAAACCCGCCCCTACGTCCGGCTATCTACCGGCGACCATCGCTCGCGTCCTTCGCGCGACTCACAATTGACACTCAGGTTACGTCATGCTGCATGAATTTATCGATTGGATCCTGGTCACCGTCAACGGCTGGGGCTATACGGGCATCTTCGTCCTGATGGCCCTGGAGTCCACCGTGCTGCCGGTACCGAGCGAGTTGGTGCTGATCCCGGCCGGGTACCTCGCCTACCAGGGCAAAATGAACGTCCTGGCGATTTGGCTCGCCTCCACCCTGGGCAGCCTGGCGGGGGCCGGCGTCAATTACGCCTTCGCGCTCTGGGTGGGGCGTCCCTTCCTGGAGCGCTACGGCCGCTGGTTCTTCGTGCGCCCCGCCCTGCTCCACAAAACCGACGTTTTCTTTGAACGCCATGGAGCCATCTCCACCTTCACCGGGCGGCTGATTCCCGGCATCCGGCACCTGATCTCACTCCCCGCCGGGCTGACCCGGATGAACCTGCTGACCTTCAGCACCTATACCCTGCTCGGAGCCGGTCTATGGTCCGCCGTACTCACGGCCATGGGCTATTTCATCGGCGGCAACGAGCGCCTGATCCAGGACAACCTACCCCTGGTGACGGTCGGCGTCCTCCTCTTCGTCGCCCTGACCCTGGCGATCTACGTGTTCCGGCAGAAGCGCCGCCCGGTCTGAGCCGGGAAGGAACAGCCCGTCAGCGCCGTGCCGATAAGAAACCGGGGACCAGGAGCAACAACAGGAACGGCGCTGCCAGCCAATGCCCGCTGCCGGCCAGCAAGAGCGCGTCCAGCGGGATCAGGCCGAAGGTCAGGCGCCGGACCAGCGCCTGCACCGCCGCGGCACTGCCGTGCGCGGCCAGGCGCCACAGCCAATAACCCAGGACCAGCACCGCGGGGACAACCAGAGCCAGGATCAGCGGCTGCTCCATGCGGCCCGCGAGCACCAACTCGACGATCACCAACGCCGCAAGCCCCAACAACACACCCGCGATCCGGGTGGTCTGCGGCGCCGCCCCCTTGGCCTCCGCCCCAACCAGAATCGTCAGCGCCGCCGCATAAAGAAACACCGGCACGGCCAGCGCTTGGGCCCCGCTCCCCATCGCCACCACGGCAAAACCCAACATCCACTGCATATAGTGGATCGCACCCACAATGACCGGACCTAGCAGGGTGTCTTTCAGCAAGCCGTGATAGGCAACGATGGCGAGCCCCAGGGCAGCCGCGATCCGCAGACTGGCCCCGCCGGCCGGCGCGGCGAACGCCAGACCCAGGACCATGAGCCCGCCGCCCAGCACCCAGGCCGCCTGACCCGAGATCCGCCCGGAGGCCAGCAATCCCGCGGGGTCGCCCGTGGCACCCTGCCGCATGGCAAAGCACTCCTTCAGCACCACACCGGACCAGCACAGCGCCGTGCCGGCGGCGAGTTGCGGCATCAGCACCAGCCAGTGGGGCCAGCCCCCGGCGGCAATCAGGTGCGCGGCAAGGATGTTGGACCACACCACGAAGGTCGCGGGCCGTCGGACCAGATGCAACGCGTCCTGCGTGGACAAGGCGAATTTCATAACACGGTCTCCGATCAGGCAAGGGGGGTGAGCCGACGCGCGCTGCATTTTGAACCACAAAGAGACAAAGGACACGGGGGTCTCGATTCATCTCAGATGAAGTCCCGATCACTTGACATCCGCACCACAGACCGGAGGCCGAGGTTTCAGCGAACGCGGCGGTGCCGCCCGCTAAAGCGTCGGCCTCCGGTCGAGTCGGCCTCCGGTCGAGTCGGTCTCCGGTGGTCGGGCCGACGCGGTACGAAGTGCGCCGAAAATCGCCTTAACCCATCGTCGCTGCGCGGATCAGGCGACTCGACTTTTACTCTACCCCCAACGCCTTGAACACCGCGTCCACCGGGTCCGCATAAAACGCGATCTGAAACTTGGCGAACAACTCGCCGGGGATGGTCGCGATGTCGCGCACGCTCGCCATCGGCAACAGGAGGCGCTTGGCACCGGAGTCGAAAGCCACTTGCAGGCACTCGGCCAGGTTCTCCACCGGGATCAAGCTGCCGCCCAGGCTCATGTCGCCGAGGACGACCAGTTGTCCTTGCACTGGCTTCTGCATGATTCCAGAACACAGGGCGACAAAGCCCGGCAGGGTCATCGCCTTGGCGGCCCCCGTGTTATGCAACTCGACGGCGTGCAGGTGGTAGTCGTGGTCGCCCGCCTTTGCCAATCCGCTGACGCGGCAGAGGTTGGCCTTGAAGTAGTCGAACGCGACCTTCACCGCCTCCTTGGCCCCGCTGTTCGATCCCAGGCCGGACACATTGAACCGACCGTTGCCGGCCGTGGTCTGGGTCTCCAACCGATAGAGACCCAGATGCCCACTGGCGCCGGTAGCCACGGTGTGCAGCACGCCCGGATTCAGCGGACCATCGGCGATCAACTTGTCGCCGCCCTGCTCCGGTACGCTGACGAACCGCTCATCGCGCGTCTCTTGGTCGATGTAGGAGAAGTGCACATCGAAGAACTCCATGCCGCCGATCTTCTTGAGCTGCTCCTTCACCCGACGGCGCGCCTCCAGCGCGTATTCCAGGCAGCGGCGCACCGCCTCCTTGTCGTAGGCCCCGTGGGGGTAGAGCAACTTCAGTAGACCTGAGACGGTGCGCCGCACCGCGATGGTGTCACGCTGATTCAGGTTATTGCCGAGCTTGAAATACCGGTCGATGGCATCGGAGAAATTGCGCTTACGCATCTCGCGCATAAACTCGGCCAGGTAATCGGTGATGAGCCCGTACTGATTGGTGAAAAACTCCGGCCGCATCTTCGGGACTTCCCAGCCGGGGATATAGGCATGGAAGCGGTCGAAAAAGGCCGAGTCGATCATTGACGCCGGGAACGGCGCCAGCAGGTGGCTGGTCTTCACCAGGGTGTCTACCGGCTGGTTGATATTACCCACGAACACCATGCTCGCCGACGCCTGGACGGCATCGCGCCCGCGGGCGAAGGACCCCGAGGCCATGAAGTCTTTCATGATCTGCACGCCATCCTTGTCCTTGAAGGAGATGCCCGCCACCTCGTCGAAGGCCACCACATCCCACAGGCCCACCAGCCCCACGATGCGGCGCGCCATGTTGTAGAACAGATTCGCCACCGTGGTCTGGCCGCCGGAGATGAGGATACTGTTGGGGCTGATCTCCTTATAGAGGTGGCTCTTGCCGGTCCCCCGCGGCCCCAGTTCGCAGCAGTTGTAGTTGTTCTCGACAAAGGGAATCATCCGCGCCAGCAAGTGCCACTTGACCCGGTCGGTCAGATTCGCCGGCTCCATCCCGGTGGAGCGGCACAGCACATCGATCCACTGGCCCTCGGAGAACGCCTGGCGTCCCTCGAACAGCCCCTCCAAGTCCATGTTGGGCATCTGGATCGGCTTGAGGTCACCGATAGTAAAGGGCGAGCCCTTCTGCCCCTCTTCAAAAAAGTATTGGACCGTGACGATGCACCAGATCCCGCCCACCAGCAGTTTCTCGAACTGCTTCACATAGCTCCCCGGCATGGCGGCATCCTTGACTCCCAGGTTCGACAGCAGAGCCTCGTAGAGGTCCCGGCGTTCGTTGAGCCGCACCGTGACCTTGTCGATGACCTTGTAGCTCCCCCGCTCCTTGATCTTGGATTTGACCTTCTCCGCCTCGTCCGGCCGCACATAGTTCTCGGCCAGGATCGTCTTCACCGTCTCCATGCCGTCACGGATGATCGCCTCGTCATCGGACGCGCAGTACATGCCGAGCAGGTACTCCAGCACGTAGACGGGAACGTTCGCCCCTTCCTTGATCAGCTTGGTCAGATCCTTGCGGACGACCTTGCCGGCGAAGTAGCGATTGAGGAGGGTGTCTAGCATTCTAGTGGATAGTGGATAGTGGATAGTGGATAGTGGATAGTGGATAGTGGATAGTGGATAGTGGATAGTGGATAGTGGGTAGTGGATAGTGGATAGTGGATAGTGGATAGTGGATAGTGGATAGTGGATAGTGGATAGTGGATAGTGGATAGTGGATAGTGGATAGTGGATAGTGGATAGTAGCTATTGTAGGCGGGTTTGGAGGACGGCCAGCATTTTTTGGATTTCGGTCAATAGTGAGACGGCTGTTTGCACATCCGATTCTGTGCTGTAATTTAAACGCACGGCAATCAGTAGTTGGGTTTCGACTTCGGCACGCGATCCTTGGGCGATGGACAGGAAACGACGAAACTCGGCTGTCGACTGCCGCGCCTGTCCTTCCGCGATATTCGATGGAATCGACACCGCAGCCCGGCGCACCTGACTTGTCAGCCCATATAACTCCTCACGCGGAAACCCCCGCGTCACCCGATAAACCTCGGTCACAAGGTCCATCCCCTTCTGCCAAACAATCAAATCTCGATAATCCCGAACACCCATAACACCCCCACTAACCACTAACCACTAACCACTAACCACTATCCACTATCCACTAAAAATCATTGATAAAGGCCAAATCGATCGTCACATCAAAGCGCGCCTCTTCCACCCCGGTCTCGGTGTCGCGCAGGATCAACTGGAAGACCTTCTTGCTGTCGAAACGCCGCCCCTCCAGGGTCAGGCTCACCGTCTTCTTCCACTGGTTCATATCAGTGGACGTGCTGTCGAAGGTCAGGGTTTCCATATTGGTGACCGGCTCCGCGCCATCGTAGATCGCCACCTTCAGCGTGACCGGCTTGACCCGCTCGCCGACCGGCTCGGTCTGGATCAACTCGAAGCGACAGCGGTTGGTCGTGACCTTGAAGTTGCTGCCGAGCACGCTGACGCCGACCGTGCGTGTCCGTGTCTTGGCCGCGCTGCCCGTCTCCTTGACGTGGTGCACGCGGATGACCGGCACCAGGATCTCCTGCGGCATGGCCCCGCCATGCACGAACCGCGAGCCGCCGACGAAATGAAAGCGGTTGGCGCCCTTCGGCACCCAGAACTCCATCCCGCCGCCGGCACCGGCCGTCACCGCGGTGGCGCCGTGCCAGGCCTGGTCACTGGCAGGCAGGTTCCGACCCAGCAGATAGCGCTTCTTCGCCAGCAGGGTGCCGGCGGGCTTGCTGGCCAGGGCGTTCTTGTCGGTCTCACCGGGCGGCGTTTCCTGGAACAGAAAGCCATGATCGGCGGTGATGACCAGATGATTGCCGTTGAGACTGTTGATGATCTTGCTCACCAGATCGCACAGATCATCGATCGCCTTGCGCACCGCGCCGAAGGTCTGACCCTCGGTCGCGGCCTTGTCGCCGACCGCGTCCACCTGGTCGTGATAAACGTAGACCACCCGGTACGGTTTGACGAAGGCGCGCCCCTCGTCCTTCTTCATGGCCATGAAGACCTCGGCCCGGACCGCTACGCCCTGCACCGCTTCCAGCACCTTTCCCCGCTGTTCCAGTGAGCCGCACGGGAGGCCGTCGACCCGAATGGTCCCGCCCTCGTCGTAGTCGAGCGCCTGGTGGGGCAATAACGCGGCCATGCCGAGCCCGGTATAGGACGGCAGCACGCCAAGCTGGGCGGACAGCGCCGCGTCGAAGCGGTACTTGCCGTTGAGCAGGCCGCAGAGTTCCTGCGCAATCTCGAAGCGCAGGGCATCGCTGATGATCACGAAGACCCGGCGATCGGCCCCTTTCGCCAGCACGCGCCCGACGTCCCGCTCAAAGAAGGTCTGCTGATTGGGCAGCCCGTCAATGTTCCAGGACCCTAGCAGGCCCGCCTCCAAATGCTTGTTCCACTCCAGCGCCAACTCGGCCACGAAGCCCGTGCCATAGACCTGCTCGACCTCCTTGCGCAAGGACTTCAGGATATCCCAGTCATGCGACTCCGCGTAATCCGCCGCCTCGCAGAACTGGCGGTAAAGCTGGTCGAAGCGGTACAAGCCGTCCGTGTAGGCACCCAGCAGTGCTTGTGCGTCCGGCTGCGCCAAGCCGCCGAGGTGCGCGTTGCGCAGGGCGAACAGGTCCGCGGCGGTTTGCAGGGCCTCGTAGACAGCGTACAGGGACCGGCCCGGGGCACGGGGGGTATCCGGCAGCGCCCGTGCCGCCCAGTAACCATCCTGCCGGTGCGCGGCGATGGCGCGCACGGACTCTGGCTTGATGGTCTGCGCGGTCTCTAGCACGCGGTCGCGCAAGCGACTGGCGACGACCTGTTCGACCAGCAGGAAGGTCTTGACCTCGGCCAGCGCCTCGATCTCCAAGGCGCCCAGGTGAAGACCCAGCTTCACCGCATCCGCCACACCGGCCGACAGCGACTCATAAGAGGGGCCGCGGGTACTGCTGTCGCGCCACTGAGCGAGACAGACCACCGCATTGGCAGCCCCCTGGCGCGGCAGCGTCAGCGGCTTGAGGCCCTCCGGAAGCGGCGCCCGGCAGGCATGATGGAGATCCGACACCAGCAGCCGGATCAGCAGGTTCTTGAGCGTCGGCGTTCCTTCCTGATAACCGAACTGGCCGCCGGCCAGATCCCAGAACGACGCCTGAACGCCGAATTTTTCCATCTCCTCCCACGCCGGCGGGAGCGCGTCGAGATGGCCTTCCGGGATGCTATCGAACAACGCGATCAGGACATTGAAGAACTCCGGCTGATCGGACTTGGCGAGCACCGCGATGATCTTGCGATCGATGTCGAGCGCGCTGTCATTGGGGCTCACCAGCCGCTTCAGCCGCTCCAGCCGGTCCCGGCTGGCGAAGAACCGCGCCCGCTCCGCCAGGTGCAGGCGCAAGGACTGCTGGGTCAACCCAAGGTCGCTGAGCAGCATCGACGCCCGGTCTGCCCGGAAACTCGCGCTGTACAGGCGCACATCGAGCAGCCAATCCTGTTCAAGTTCCGGCGGCTCAGACGGCGCATAAAGCAGGTAGCGGCCCTGGGTATCCGTCAGCTCCAGGCGCACTTTGACCTCCAATCCGGAGATTTGATCTAGGCGCAACAGCGTCACATCGCCAAGGTCGAGTTCCGGCAGTGTATCCTCGAACTCCCGATCAGGATCGTTCCAGAAAACGATGCGATGGCCCTGGGCGATGAACTGATCTTTCAGGGCGCTTTCGATACGTTGATTATCCATTGGTACACCACTGAGCCTATTCGTCGCTCATGCGCCGTTTATTATCCACAGATGTCACAGATGAACACAGATAAAGAAAAATATCTGTGTTCATCTGTGGACTCTGTGGTTTATGTCTTACCAATCATGGCGTTGTCATCGCTGATAAGCAACCCAGGCCTCGATCAAGATTCCGGCCACTTGGGCTCGCCGGGTGCGTAGTCAGGCCATCCTGGCCTGACACCCTCAGGGCTGAAAGCCCTGACTACGCACGCCGCTGGCCGGGACTACGATCAAGGCCGCAACTATGAAAACCCTGACCTCAGGTAAGCACCGGGTTGTGGCGGGGTCACGCCGAGCCAACCCGATCGAGATGCCGCTCCCGATCAGCCGCGAATTGCAGACACGCCAGGATGTCGTCCCGCTCCAGCTCCGGAAAGTCATCAATGATCTCGTCGGTAGACAATCCGGACGCCAATTGATCAAGAACGTCGTAGACCGTGATTCTCAGTCCCCGTACGCAGGGCTTGCCGCCGCGCTTGCCCGGCTCGATGGTAATGCGTTCTCTGAAGTGCATTGGAGCCTCGCTATTTATTTAGACCGCTGTCGCTGCCTCGAACTGCTACGCTCCTTCGCCCAAGCTCTTCCACGGACAAAGGCAATCCTCCAGGCGCATCTTGAAGGCGTGGAAGCTTGGCATATCGATTCGACTGGCGTCTTCCGCTAACGAGGATCAGCATCGCCCTGCCCCTGTCCCTTTTTCGGCATCGCCTGGATCTCCTCGTACAGTCGGATCAAATTAGTACCGACGAAGGCCTCGCCCGGCCCCATGACCTCCAGCTTTTCCGAGACTGAGGGTATCGAGAAGAACGGGACTGAGTGTGTGTAACCTTCCGGCGTTCGATAGAGATAGTGGACGCCCGCGCGCGCCACAGCGTCATCCAGAAAATTGAGAATCATCGGGCTGTGAGTCGTTACCAGGACCTGCTGTCGTGCGCCTACGAGGGTGTCAAGCAAGAACTCTACCAACTCCGGGTTGATGCCATTCTCGATTTCATCAAAGAGCACGAACTCGTGCCCCGTCAAGATCTCAGCAAGTATTGCCATAAGCCGTAACATGCCGTCGTTGACGTGCTTGGCCTCCGTGACAAGTCGAGTCTCTCCAAATTGCTCCCGTATGTTCAGTTCTTTCCAGCCGGCCTGCAGTGAGCGGGTCAAGACGCTGGTCAACTGCGGGTAGCACGCCTGAAGTCGCGCCAACAACGCCGCTCGCTGCGCCACCGAAAGCTCGTGAAGAAACGCGGACAGGCGCTCGCCGGCCAACCCAAGATCCCCATGGCTCAAAGACGCTCTCTTTCTAAGGAATTCCGGGGCCAACACGTCGAGCGCAACAGTGTTATGCAAGAACTCCTTAATCGCCAGGAGCTCGGGAGTCAGCATTTCGTCCTTGAGCTGAGACAGCACGGACCCCTCGTACTCAAACGCGATCTTCGTTCGAGCCATGATCCCATGCTCGTCCGCAATCGAATAGCTGCCGTCATCAACGACGAAGAGAAAGCGCTTGTCGATCCTGACCACTTCTTGAGTGCATTTAAGCGACGTGCGATTGAATCTCGCGTTCCATAGCAGCACGTCGCCCGCTTGCCGCAATGCGATACCGACAGTGATATTGCTCTTTCGTATCAGCTTGGAATTCAGGTCGGCGGGGCTCCATTGACGCAGCTCCAGCCACCGGGAAATCTGCCCTTTGAGCAAACAGGCGATGAAGTCCACTGCCTGAATGACCGTCGATTTCCCGGAGCCATTCAAACCGATCAGACAGGTGAAGTCCGCCGGACGGAGATTGAAATCGACCAGCGACTTGAAGTTGTCAACGCTGAGTGCGGCTAATCGGTATTGGATCATTCTGCTGTCGTACCGGTCACGGCCTTGACCTCGGCGAGCAGGTCGCCGAACTTAGCGTAGTTGACCTTGACGCCGTCGTCCAGATCCAGGGCGATGCGCTGGTCGGCGTAGTGACGCAGTTGCTCGTCGTAGCGGCGCAGTTCGTCGAGTTGGCGGGTCAGCTTGTCGCGCTCCTTTTGCAGCCGCTTGGCTTGGGCCGTGGTGGATGCGGACGCGATGTCGTCCACGAGCCGCTCGATACGGGCGGCCATTTTGCCTTGCAGCGGGACCACGTATTCCATGCGCATACGCGCGAGTGTGCCCTCGTGGTAACGGTGCAGGTACACCAGGGCCTCGAATGCCTTCTGCTTGCCGCTGGAGAAGCACCAGTAGATGGGCCGCCGCTTGTAGGTTTGCAGGTGGTCCTTGAAGAAGCTGGTGGCAAGATAGCGGCGGATGGTCTCGTCCGGGGTTTCACCGGACTTTGATCCGAGGCTCTCCGCGAGCCATTGCATATTAGTGGATAGTGGATAGTGGATAGTGGATAGTGGATAGTGGATAGTGGATAGTGGATAGTCGGTCATCCTCACTATTCACTATCCACTTGCCACTATCCACTTCCTCAGGCCAGACGGCCAGCAGGAATTCACGGATGCGGTTGGCCGCGTCGTCATCGAACCAGTTCGCTTCGGTGATCGGGATGATGCCGTCGGCGTCGGCGGGGAAGGGATTTTTGTCCACAGATGACACAGATGTACACAGATGTTCATTTCTTAATCTGTGTTCATCTGTGTCATCTGTGGATTCTTCTCCTGCGGCATCAATGATACCGTCGATGGCGGAGGAAGAATGATTGTCCACAGATGACACAGATGAACACAGATGTTCATTTTCTAATCTGTGCTCATCTGTGTCATCTGTGGATTCTTCTCTTGCGGCACTATAGATTGCTTTGAAGCCCTGGTTGCCGCTATGCGCATAAATGAGCCCAGGCCGATCCAGGCGATATCGGCCCATCATACAGCCGATGGCATAGGAGATCAGGCGCTGGCAGTCCTTCTCGCGATCAGCGCGGGTGAGGGTGATTTGGTCTTCGGGGACTTCCTGCGAGAGCTCGGCTTGCAAGCCGTAAGCCTCGATTAAAATACAATTGTTTTCTTCTTCGATAAATTTTGCCCGAGCTATGCGCTCTGCGCAATTTCTTGACCACTCACTCCAAGCATCGGATAAGTTCGTCGAGAAAAAAATCCAGGAAAGTCTCTTAAAGTCCCAAGAAACCTCGGAAGAATCCCAATCCTCTCGTGCAATATCGACTGCTTCAGCCCCAGTCACGTTTGCATCAACAATGGGAATCTGCGCGACTTGCCCAACCTCAAAACCTATTGTCGGCGCCAAAATCTTCAGCAAAACTTGGGAGACACAAGAATTCAATAGAGCCAGTAGTTTTAACAGTTGTTCGTGATCAGCAAATATACCAGGCCCTTTATGGCTTATGATGTTTCCATACGGCTCGTAACGAAAAGACGTTGACAAACTTGAAATCAATGTCCAAGTCAATGATTCGCGAAAGTAATAGCTACTACCCTGAGCACGCGACCTAATTCTCCCGCTTCCGTCAGAAAACTTGCGAATCGCATCTCCATCATTTTCCCAATTAACAAGCCATTCTCGATTGCCATACCATTTCCGAAACGCTCCGCCTTTAGAATGGGGAAACCATCTTTTTCCAGAATTTCTGGCGTACTCACGCGAGCGGCAAACAACTTCGATTCGTTCCTGAGAAACCTCCTGCCACAAACGCAGAAAGCGATCATTGTCTGCTGTTGCGAGGCCCTGCTTCAATTCCGTCACATCACCTAACAACCGGTTGGCTGCGAAAGCCGACCAGAGTTCCTTTCCCAACCAATATGCTATCGGACTTCCCGAAATTTTTTTGAAATCATCTTGACAAACGTCATGAACATTCTCTAGCGTTCTCTCAAGAAATATAACGCTCTTGTCAGCGGACTGTGGAGCAGAATTAAGGTTAACATAGCGTCCGGCAAAAGAACCAATATGGGTGGCGCCGGTACTGAATGCGCATGCCTGAGCCACCTTCGAGTTTATCTCCGGAAAGCTGTTATAGCCAATCTGCATAAAGCTGGAGATAGTATGTTCTGTAAGCAACCTCTTACGCATTGATTCAAAAGACGACAAGAACATCCAACTCTGCATCGTAACCATGCTATTGAATCCGCTCGCCAGGCACCACGCGAACCCGCGTTCGATGAACATGGCAAACAGATCTGACTTGCTATCTGGAAAGCGATCTTTAGCAAACCCCTTCAGCCGGCCATTTATGCCCTTCCCGCCCATATACGGCGGATTAGCCACCACCGCATCGAATTTCATCGCTAGCACACGTCCCTGTCGCACTAACGGCAACAGCTTTTCCGCTGCTGCCCGTGCGAACACGTCGTCGCTGCCCAACGCCTGCAATAGACCCGCGTCTAGTTCCGGCAGCATCACTGCCAGTGCCGGCGGGATCTGAATCAGCGACCCAAAGGTCTTAGCCTCGGCAAAGGTGTCTAGGAGAGTGGATAGTGAATAGTGGATAGTGGATAGTGGGATCGCGCGCTCGGCGCCTCTTCCACTATCCACTAACCACTTACCACTATCCACTAGATCCCGGGCATCCAGTCCCTTGCTCTCCTGCAAGGCCAGTACATTGAGCCTCGGCGGATCATCAAATAACCGCCGATCATCGGCGCGGGCCTTCATCAGCAGGGCAAAGCCGGCCAACTGAGCGGCCCGGTCGTCGATGTCCAACCCGTAAAGGTTCTTCTCCAGGATCAGCCTCGGAATGTCCCGCGGACGGTAGCCGCGCTCAAGATAGATGGCCTTGAGGACATCGTAAGCCACGACCAGGATGTGCCCGGAGCCGCAGGCGGGGTCGAGGACAGTGATGGTCTCTGGGTTTAGTGGATAGTGAATAGTAGCAAGTGGATAGTGAATAGTAGCAAGTGGATAGTGAATAGTGGATAGTGGATAGTCGGACGGCGGCGCATCCGCCTCTCCCCCACTATCCACTATCCACTGACCACTATCCACTTCTCCCCCACTATTCACTTCTTCACAACACCGAAGCGCAATCAACGCATCCAACTGCGCCTGCACCTCCGGCGTCTGCTCCGCCGGCTCGATATAATAGGGCCACTCGCTCTTCAAGGTCGATGCCGGGTTGGCCATCAGCCACTGGCGCCCGACGCTGTTCTGCACCAGGTATTGGACGATCCAGTTGGGGGTGAAGAGTTGGGTGGCGGCGGGGATGTCCTCGCTCTTCACCACCTTGCCGATCACCTGGTCCTTCTTCTCCGAGATATAGAACTGGTAGAGCCAGCCGATGATTTCGACCTCCTGCCAGTCCTCTTCCGGGATGGCACCGACCAGATCGCGGATCAGTGAGTCGGTCTGGAGCAGGTTGTCGGGCAGCAGCAGTTCGGTCTCGTCGTCCACGCGCTCAAACAGAAACCGCATGGCCCGGTGCAAGGCACGGCACTGGGCCAGTAGCAGGTCGCGGTACAGATCCTCGTCGCGGTTGCCGTCCATTTTGAGCGCAATGACCCGCTCCCGATCCAGGCCGGGCAGGTCCAGATGCTCGGCGTGCCCCAGGATCTCCGGCAGAATCTGACCCGCGGGGTGACTCAGCACCCGGAAGCTGTGGTCCAGATACCCGTGCAGTTCCATGAAGCGGATGGCGATGAGGCGGTTGAACCAGGTGTAAGCCGCCGCCTCCATGGTCTGCTCGAACCCATGCTGTTTGACCCGCTCGGCGAGCTTCTGACGCTGGACGCCGACCGACCGCGGATAAGGCTGCCCCTCGATCAAGACCAGTTGCCCTTCCTCCCGCACGGGCGAGGTGCCCTTGACGGTGAGGCCGAAGGTACCCGCGCGGCGGGTGACGGCAGCGATGAAGTCGCGCCGGGCCTTGGGGGCGTAGGTTTAGATCTTATTGGTATTCATGGGGAGAAGTGGATAGTGATTAGTGGATAGTGGAAAGTGGATAGTGGATAGAGAAGAAGGTCGACCGAACTATCCACTATTCACTATCCACTTCCCATCGAGCACGATCATTCGTCAACACCCCAATCGGCCGTCGGCGCGGAAGTCATCACGTCGCCCAACTCGCGCACCTTACCGGCAAAGGCTGCCGGCGGAGAGCGACGGCGCACCTTAACGGCTGACCCCGGAGCAACCGTTGCGGCCTGATCATCCATGACCCGCAATATGGCTTCGACCTTACGATGCTGCAATTCGGCAGGAACCGGAATAAAGGCGGGCGCGTCTTCGTAAATGAATCGAGCAGAACTCATGTGGCTTCTCCGTGGGTTACATTTGACGAAAGGTCATCGGCAGCCGTCAAGTGGTTAGCGGATCGCTGGAAGCTGCCTCGCCCCTACTATCCACGACCAACAATGCATCAGTAGCGATCATCATCGCGCATCTCGCGGCAAAGATCGCCCGCGCTGACGGTTTGCAGCGGCAACGAGGCGCGAAAGTCTGCCAGACTCGGAAGGCGCGGAGCAGCGGATTGCACCGTGACCTCTCCGTGCCCGCGGGTTTCCGAATCAGACACAATGGGGACTGCCGCCGCAGCATCCTCCAAGGGCCACAGGATTGCTTCGATCCGTTGGTGCTGTAGTTCGGCTGGAACAGGAATGTAGGCCGGTGCGTCGTCGTAAATGATGCGGGCTGGATTCATAGTCGTTTCCTCTTTCAAGCCTTGCTTTTCATCTGTGGGTCGGCCGACAACGCCAAGCGGTCCAGGAACGCCTGATGCAGCCGCTCGGACAACCGAAAACCATGATCGATCGACTCCTGTAAGAGCGCGCCGGCCACCTGTGGCTCCAGGATGCCGCGCTCCACCGCGAGCAACAGGACGCCGACCAGTCCCAGCACCGGGATCTTCATCATCCGTGCAATGGTCCGGCCCTTTTTTTCGTCCACCAACAGCGGAAGTCCTTGCGCGCGGGCGAGCGCCAGGGCCTCTGCCTCGCCCGGGTCGAGCAGCGTGCGCAGTTCACCGAGCAAGGGGGAGTCGTCCACCGCGACCACTTCGAGGAAGCCGAGAGACGCGACGGTTTGCTCAACGGACGCGTCGCCGGCCAGCCACTCCAGGTAGACGGCCCGCGGCAGCAAGACGCGCTCGAAACAGGCCCCCAGCAGGTCCAAGCGCTGCCGGCGCGCCAGTACGATCAGGGCGGTCGTATCACTGACGATAGCGTCCATTCAGTGGCTGCCGAGCAACTCCAGGGTTTCGAGGTCTTCGGCCAGGTCGTAGTCGGCAATGGCGATCCCCAACTCGGACAGGAGCCACATGGTTTCCTCCCGCGGCTTGTCGAACACCTGCGCCACCTGGCCCAGGCTGAGATCCCCGGCCTGGAAGGAGCGCACGGCGATCCACTTCCGGAATCCCAGATCGAGCAGGCCGTCATCGAATGCGGCGGCGATGCCGATCGGTTTGCCGTGCCGGGTGATCAGTAGGTAATCGCCGCTGTCGAGCGCCTTGCTGAGGACGCCTGGGTTGGTCTGCAGCGCTTTGATACCGACGGTCTGCATGGAAAGATACTCCGCTTAAGGGGTACACCTAGCATAACATCCGTGCGTGGCGACGGGATCAACGGATCTCGATGCGTTCCCCCGCGCTGATGGCGTGTTCCAGCGCCTTGCGCAGGCGATCCAGGTAGCCGTCGATGTCGCTCTGGGTTTCCAGATACCCCGGCGGTGCCAGGGCCGCGACCTTTACGACACGCCGTGGCTTGACGTAGACCCTTTCGTCCTTGTCGCCGACGGTGCCGGTGCCGGTGCCGGTGCTTTTCTTCTGACTGGCCGCGGCCTCGATCTTGGCGAACGCCTCGTCCGCGGCCTCGACGGCCGCCTGTCCGGCCTGATCGATGTGGGCGATACTGGCCTGGGTCTCCACCTGGCGCTTGAGGCTTTGCAACGGATGAAGGCACGCGTTGCGCAAGTCGATCGATGCCTTGGCCTCGTCCAGTTCCACCTGGACCTTGCCGAGTTGGGTCTGGATGCGCTGCAAGACGTGGGCTCGACGCTCCGCGACCAGCGCGGTATCGACGCCTTCGACGGTCTGGATCAGCGACTCGGCGTCCTTGATCAGTCCATAGGGTGCGGCGGCGGCCAGGATGGCCTGCATCCGCTGGAGTGCCCCGGCGGCCGTCGGGTCCTTGTCCAGCCAGGTGCGGTTGGGCTGGAAGCGGGCGGCGGCCTTGCGCAGCTTTTCCCAGGTCGGGCGCTGGGTTTCGTAGAAGTTCGTCAGCTCATGCATGGTGTCCGACAGATCGAGCAGGTCGGCTTTGCGCTCCAGGAAAGTGCTGATCAGGCCAAAGCTCTCGGTCTCCGCCAGGAGCTTGCCGATGATCCCCGCGGCCTCGGCGATCTCCTGACGGCCCGGATAGTCCCCGGTGTCCGCCAGTGTCTTGTAGCGGCTGAGCTGGGTGCGCCAACCGTCCAGGTGTTCGCGCAGGCAGGCGGCGAGCGCGTCCTCCCCATCGGGGGCGATCTGGCCGAAGACCTCTTTGGCCAGGTGCCGCGCGGCCTGGAGTTGGCCCTGGTCGACCGTCTTACGCACGATGGCGGTGATGCGGCGCCATTTGCTGGGCGTGACGACCGCCTCGTAGATCTTGTCGGTGGACAAGGTCGCGCCGTCCATCACCAGGCTGATGGCGCCCTTGCGGACCAGGCGAGCCACCAGCAGGACGACCTCCCACTCCGGCCAGCCATAGGGGCGCCGGCCGAACCGCTCGTCCACCAGATCGTGCAGGATCACCTGACGGCTGGCACCGGCCATGAGGTTGACGTAACCCTGGACCTCGGCGAGCGCCTGCTGGTTGCCCTGACCGGCCTCCAGTGAGAAACCCAGATCGTCCACGTCGGTGCTGCTGAGCACCGCCTTGATCTCGGCCTGGGGGTTGGCGGACAGGTGCGCGAGGTAGCCGAGCTTGTTGAAGCTGTTGCGGATGAGATAGTTCAGGGCATCAGTGAAGGCAGCGGCGGCGGTGCCGCCCTTGGGCCGGACCGGCTGGCCGGCGGCATAGTACGCGGCCTCCTTGCAGAGGCGCTCCAGTTGCAGGACCAGACGCTGCCGGCGTTCCCGGTTCTCGGCCTCACGCTCGCGCAGGATCTTGACCGTGGTGGTGGCGGCGGTGCCGTCGTTCTTGCGGCCGATATACCGGTCGGTCTGCAACCAGGTGCGCAGCTCGCGGCCCAGGGTCTTGTCATCGTCGAGCCGGACGATGAGTTGGCCGCCCTCGGCGGCGCTTTGCAGGATGCAGCGGGCCTCTTCGTAGATCGGGTAATCGTCGGCCAGGGGGGTGACGACGGACAGGACCAGGTCGCCGTCGGTGCGGGTGCCGTGCGGGTGCAGGTCGCACAGGCGGTTGATGCCGAAGTCTTTGTTGTTGTCGGGGAAGCGCTGTTTGCGCAGCCCCTTGAGCAAGTCATCGAAGATCAACTCGCCCAGGAACTTGGCCTCCTCCGCGGAACTCAGGTCAACGTCCTTGATCTCGCGGCTGATGTCGCGCTCTTCATTGGTGAGGAAGAAGAAGTCCTCGCCGTTGCGCCCGATCAGGGTCTCGCGCTCCAGGCGCTGGAGGCTGGCCTCGATCTGTCGGCGCAGGGCCAGGCGGTCGGCGTCGATGCGGTCGACGAACAGGGTCACCAGGTTATCGACGTTGCCGCGAATCTCATCGACATAGCGGATCAGGAACAGGGTGCGCAGGAGCAGCGAGTCGAAGGCTTCGAGCTTGTCGTTGCCGGCGGCGTGGTCGAGCGTCGACTTGACGACGCCTTCGAGGAAACTCTCGATGGCCGGGTAGAAGCGATGCAGCGGGACCAGCACCCCAACCGGCTCGGCGCTGAGTTGCAGGGCGGCGGACTGGAAGGCGTCCAGCATGGAGCGCTCACCGCGGGCCAGGTGCAGACCGGTGACCCCGTGGCGGCGGATGGCCTCGAAGACCTTTTGGATCAGTTGGAACTGGTAGGGGGCAAAGGGGTAAACGCTGACGAAGTCCAATGCGTCGGCATAGGGCTTGAAGGTCATGCCGACGTTGCTGAAACTGAGCTGGTTCTTGAGGATGTCGGCCTGGTCGCGGTAGAGGGCCGCGAGCGTCGCGCGGGCGGCGTCGGTCTTGTCCAACAGACGCTTCTGGATGACCTCATCCACGTTGGCGCTGGAGAGTGACAGACGGGTCTTGAAGCGGCCCTGGATCTTGGAGAAGTCATTGGCGCGGGCGGCACGGACTTCGCCCAGCACGGCGTCGATGTCCTCCTGCGAGGTGACCACGACCCAGGCCCGGCCGCCGCAGACGGTGCCCAGGTTCTCGGCGATGGTCTGGAGGTTGAGCATCAGGTGGGTGTCCTGGCCGATGAACTGGCCGATCTCGTCCACCAGGAAACAGATGCGATGGGCTGGCCCGCGGCTGTCCAGGTAAGCCTTGATCCAGCCGGCGAAGTGCTCGACGGTCAGGAGCGACTTGAAGTCCTCCTCGGCGCGTTCGAGCCAGGCGCGCGCCCCTTCCGGGGTTTTGCCCAATGCCTGTGAGAGGGCCAGCACCAGTTCGTCGGCGTAAAAGCTGTAGCCGTCACGTTCCTGCTCCCAGTCGCACTTGGCACTAGTGCGGAACGCGGTCTTGAAGGCGTCGAGCTTGTTTTGACCGGCGAGGCGGCGTTCCAGGTCGGCGATGTGCGGATGGTCCCCGCAGAAACCGAGTTTCTCGTTGAATACCTTGAGAAAGACCCGCAGGATGGCGTCACGTCCGCTGGCGGTGTCCGCCTTGCTGTCGATGTTGAACAGGCAGACATCGACGGCGGTGCCGACCGCGCGCTTGATGTCAGCAGCCAGCATGGCGTCCTGGATCTTGCCGTCGAAGAACGCGATAGCCCGCCGGGTCTGTCCGGCATGGCTGATTTCGCGGTTCTCCAGCAGATAGGAAAGGATCTTGAGAAAGTGCGACTTGCCGGAGCCGAAAAACCCCGAGATCCAGACCCCCACCTTGCCGACTACTTGGAGGTCTCCGGTGTTGTCGATCGCATCCAGGTAGGCGCCGAAGAACCGGCGGAAATGGATATCCAACTCCTTGGTGACGACATACTCATCGAGTTCCTGCCAGACGGATGCACTATCGGCTTGATCGGCCTTGATGACGCCGTTGATGGGGCGATCGATCGGCTTGGTGAAGAGGTCCTTGATCATAGTGGATAGTGGTTAGTGGATAGTGGATAGTGGTTAGTGGATAGTGGATAGTGGATAGTGGATAGTGGATAGTGGATAGTGGTTAGTGGATAGTGGTTAGTGGTTAGTGGTTAGTGGCTCGATCTTCTTCTCTATCCACTATCCACTATCCACTTCTTCCCCCACTATCCACTAGACGAAAAGCGCGATAATACGGCCGATCCTGCAAGGTCCCGAACAGCCGCAGGGATTGTCCATCGTAGACGCCGGGATAAAACAGTACGAGCGGCGTGCTGCCCATGCGGTGGTGCAGGTTGTTCAGCAGGTTGTGGGTGCGCAGCAAGGGGTAGGCACTGCCGACTCCCGAGACGAGCACCAAGTCTTGCTCCGCGGGTTTGACCTCGGTGGCGAATACGGCCGCCAGCTTGCCCGCGTCCAGCGGCGCGGCGAGCGCTTTGCGCAGGGCCGCGTCGCCCTGCTTCTTATAGAGGTCCAGGGCCTTTTCGTAGAACCCGCGATCCTTCAGGTGGCGGATGATCAGGTCGAACAGGTTGATGTGCGTGAAGCGCAGCGCGGGGCGCCGTTTGGAGATCTGGGCGAGGAGAAAGGCGAGGTGCCCGCGCACCTCCAATTCCCGTTCGGTGGGATAGTCGAAGGCGTAGAACGGGATCTCGTTGCCCAGGCCCTTGCCTTGAAGGAAGTCGTCGGCGGTGATCCGGTCGAGGATCTGATCGAGCCGTTGGTTGAAGTCGCTGTTCATCATGTCACCTGGTTGTTACCGGGCATTCACCTGCATGCAGCGCAGGGCATAGTCCTGGCCGTGCGCCTTGAGGTAGTCCACGAGCGTCGGCGCGACCGTCAGGGGCCTCAGGGTTCGCGTGCGGGCGTCGGACAGGTAACCGGCCTCGGTCAACATGCCGAAGACGCGTGTCCGCAGGCTGGACAAGGTGCCAGCGGACCAGTGTGGTGTGCGGGGGTCGCGGGTGTGGCAGTCCTCGATATAGCGGTCCCAGTGCGGGGGCTTGAGCGTCGCCTCGAACCGCCGGTAGAGGTCGCGAACGACCAGGTCCATGAAGTCTCCAACCAGCGGGGAGTATTTTATGGTTGCGGCAAAGAGCGCTTGCGTCGCCACCGGCCTGTCACCGTCACGCACCAGGCGCCATAAGTCCGCTGTCATGGTCCGCAGCCGGGCGCGGATCAGCAGGGCTTTGGTCGATGCCGTGCTGGGCGAGCGCTTGCGCAGGAGGTTATCCCCTACGATGGCCTGCTTCCAGCCGGCCGCGTCGACACCCTGCAGCAGCAGATCGGCCACGAGGCGGCTCTCCGGGACCATGAGGCCGCCCTTGGTGAAGTTGGCCTGGTAGCGTGTGTCGGCAGGTGCGGCCATCAGTTTAAACATCCTGTGCGTGGCGATGGTTGATCTTTTGGATCAGAGCGTTGAAACGGCGGTTCGACTCTTTGCTGCGCGGGAACCTAATCTTACCCTACGTCGGCCGGTTAACGGCCATGGCGCCCGCTCCACCCCGGAACATGAAAGTCCTCTCGACCGCTGTCGCAACTGCCAGCTTGCGAGGCTGCGTAGTCAGGGCTTCCAGCCCTGACTGTTCCAGTCCCGACGCGGTCAGGCCAGGATGGCCTGACTACGCACGTTCACGGTAAGCCTCGACCTCCGGTTTTCCTGTGTTCGGAACGATGATCTAAGCCGCCAACAACCGCCCCGCGGTTACAAGTCACACCCGACGCGCTAGACTCCAATCGCGATGCCCTGACGGCCTGCGGAGGACCAAGCCATGTACATCAACGCCCAGTATCAAGCGCGTGACGACCGGCCGGTCGATGACCAGATCGTCAACCTTCACGACGTGAGTTGGGAGGATTATGAACGGCTGCTGACCATGCGCGGCGATTGTTCGGCGCCCCGTATCAGTTATCTGGAGGGAGAGGTCGAGATCATGAGTCCGCCCCAGACCCACGAGGGCATCAAGTCGCGAATCGGCTGTCTGGTCGAGACCTACTGCCTGGAGCGCGACATCACATTCAACACCTACGGCTCCTGGACCTTGAAGTCACCGGACCGCACACGGGCCGCCGAGCCGGACGAGTGCTGGGTCTTCGGCACCGCACCCGCCGAACGCCCGCAACTGGCCGTCGAAGTGGTCTGGACTTCGGGACGGATCGACACGCTCGACATCTACCGCAAGCTCGGCGTCGCCGAGGTCTGGTACTGGCGCCGCGGGCGCCTGCAACCCTATTGTCTGCGCGGCGAGCGGTATGTCCCCGTCACTGCCGGCGAGGTGTTGCCGGGTCTGGAACTGGATCTGCTGACCCGCTTTCTCGACCAGCCCACCACGTCGGACGCCATTCGCGGCTATCGGCAGGCGTTGTAGATGGGGGGCATTCCGGTTACGGGTTAACCAGAGCGAACCGTTCACCAACAAGCGAAACAAATCCACTCAGCAACACTTTGGCGTCTCGGTCGTTGTCGTTGTCGTTGTCGTAATCGTAATCGGATAAGCGATTCAAGTTTGGCATGAGCCGCCCAGCACTTCCCAATTTGGGCGACATCGCGCGACGGAACCGTTTCTTTATAGCCATCGGACGTGATAACCGGACGTAGGGGCGGGTTTCAAACCCGCCCCTACACCAAGGGTCTGTCCGGATATCAGGTAGGAAGGCTATACTATTTGTTGAGCGGCTTGATCGCCGTTCGGGGCCAAAGCGACCATTCGGATTTGTCCACAGATGTCACAGATGAACACAGATGAAGATAAACTTCTGTGTTCATCTGTGACATCTGTGACATCTGTGGATCAGCTTTCCTCCCCACGACATCGGCCACAGGCCTGGCCGGAACGACGGCCAACGCCGCTCAACTCATCCACGAAGGTCCCGTTACTGCGAATCCGCGGCTAGACCGCCTGCGCTTGGCCTTTCCCCGTGAGCGAATGCACCAGCACCCGCTCGCCGCACGGGTCCAGCGCCCTGGCCTGATCGACCACCTGCCGATGATGGGTGAAAAGGATGACCTGGGTCCTGACTGAGAAGTCAGCCAGGGCGGCAAGGGTGGCCTGGGCGCGCGCGTCATCGAACTGGATGAGAATGTCGTCGACGATGAAGGGCAGAGGCTCGGCGCTGTCCAGGTAATGGTCCAGATTGGCCAGGCGCAAGGCCAGATAGAGCTGATCGCGGGTACCGGTGCTCATGCCCTCCACCCGCACCCGCTCACCGGTGGCGCGCCGGCCGGTCAGCACGGGCTGATCGCCGGTGTCGAAGTCGGTTTCGACCGCACTGAAGGCGTGGCAGGTCAGCCGGGCGAAATAGCCGCTGGCGCGGCTGAGGATGGGGTCGCGGTGCTGACGGCGGAAGCGCTCGATTTCATCGCGCAGAATCCGCGCCGCGAGTTTCACCCGCACATAGCGCTCACCCTGGGCGCGCAGGCTCGCCAGGCTCTGCTGCGCCTCCTCGGCCAGGGCAGCGGCGGCATCGTCACCGGCCATGGCGGCGAACTGGCGCTCGACCTCCACTTTTTGTTCGAACAATGCGGCCTGCTGCGGACGCAACTCACCCTCGATCCGTGCCTCCAGTGCCGTCAGTTCGGCCAGTACGGTATCGCGGTCGACCTGGCCGGCCTCCTCCTGCAACGCCTCGATTCCCAGACCATCGCCGGCGGTCACCAGTTCGGTTTCGACCTCGCTCAGTTGCCGGCCCAACTCACGATGCTCCTGGACGCGTTGCTCGACGGCCGGCAGTTGGTCCGGTTCGGTGCAGCCGGCCTCGCGGCAGAGTTCGGCGAGCACCGCATCGGCCGCCTGGATGGCGGCATCGGCTTGCTGGATCTCCTGCCGCGCGCGGCCCGACTGGGCGTGGAGTGCGTCGCGTCGGCTCTGATCCTCGCGCTGTCTGACCAGCCGGGCGTGCAATTGCAGGACGGCCTCCTCGACCGGACGGCCACGCAGTTCCGGCGCCAGTCTCGCCAGGAGCGCGTCGACCTGATCGCGGAACTGCACCCCGTCGGCGTCGATGCCCTGGATGCGCGCGTCCAGCCGCTCGGCCTCACCGAGTTGTTTGAGGCACGTGTCGAGGCCAGTCAGATAGTCGGTCAGCTCGCCCGGACTGGCATCCGCGGCCAGGCCGAGTTCAGCCGTCAGTGCGCCCCAGGCAGCCAGCCAGTCGGCCCGCTCGTCCTGCCTGGTCTTGACCTCGAGCATCAGCCGCCGCTGGGACGCTTCGAGCGCGGCGATCTCCTGCGTCAGCAGGTCGCGGCGGCGTTCGGTCTCCTGCAGCATGCGCAGTTGCGTCTCGGCCTGATCGAGCAGTGGGTTGAGCGCTGCTGCTCCCGACGCGGGCGGCGTCGGCGGCACGGCCAGTCCCAGCGCGTCGCGCGCGGCCTGAACGGCGCGCAGATGACCCTGACGGGTCGCCTCCAGGGCCGCCAACTCGGCCGCCAGCGCATCACCCTGCCCCGCCCGTTCGCGCAGCCGCAGCGCCGCCGCGTGCCACTGCCGCATTTCGCGGGGCGGCAGCGGGGTCACACCGCAGGGCGACCAGAGTCCGCACCAGGTCTGCTGGAACTGCTCACCGCGCTGCGCCAGGCGCGCCGCATCCTGCCCGGCGGCCTCCAGCCGCAGCTCACAGGCTTCCAACCGCGCCCGCGCGGCGGCCTGCTCATGGACCCGCTGAGCCTCGCGCCGCAGCCGGTCGGCGACCTCGTCGGCCTGTGCCACCGCGCCCTCGAACGCCAGGGGCAGCGCCGTCCCCGCCGCATAGGCGTGGGCCGCGGCAGCGATGTCCTCGTCCTCCAGCCACTGCCGTTTGATGAGCTGCCAGCCCCGCTCACGAGCGGCACGCGACTGCTCAAGATCGCTCTCCGACGGCGCCGCACCGGCCAATTGGAAGACCCGCAGGGACTCCGCGCTCTGCCGCCGTTCGGCCTCAACCTCGGCGCGCAGCGTCTCCAGGGCACGGCGGGCCTCGTCCAGCCCCTGAGCGTCCGCGATGCAGCGCTCGATGGACTCGCCGCTCGGCAAGGGCGCGACACGCAGCGCGTCCAGGTCGGCGCCCCAGAGCCCCAGCGCGGCCAGTTCGCGACGGCAGGCGTCCGTGTCCCGCTGGATACGTGCCCGCGTCTCGCCGATGGCGCGCTCCAGATCGCCGGCCCGCCGCGCCTCATCGATCGCCCGGCGCAGTCCGTCCAGCGGCGGACTGACCGGCAGCCCGGCCTGCGCGGTGCGCCGGGCCGCACCTTGCTCAACCACCTCGGCCAAGGCGCGGCGCGCCTGTTCGACCGCGGCGGCAACCGCTTCCTGACGCCCGCCGAGCTCGGTCGCCCGCCGCCGCCGATTCAGCAATGGGCGCACTGTCGACACCGCGTCCAGGGTCAGGTCGGGACGCAGTTGCCCCAGCAGGGTCGCGGCCTGACCCGCCAAGGCCGCCCGCTCGGCCACCAGCCCCGGCCGATCCGCGGCCGCCTTGCGGTGACTGCCGAGCCGCTCCCGCAGGGTGTCGATCAGCTCGGCCTCCGCCAGCAGATCGGCGGACACCTGCAAGGCCGCGGCCTGCTCCTTGAGTTCCGCATCCCGCGTCTGGGCATTCAACCGGCTGGCCAGCGCCAAGGTACGCTGGGCCACGGCGGTCTCACGCCGCTGACCAAAGCCCGCGGACAACCCCGGCACCTCGCCCAACCGCGTGCGCTGTTCGAACAGTTGGGCGCGGCGCGCGAGGTTCGGCAGCGTGCGGCGGATGCGCTCCAGCCGGTGGCGTTGTCCGGCCGCCTGCGCCAGCCTGGCATCCAATTCGAGCAGTCGCTGCCGCGCCTGATTCACGGCCTTGCGCGCCTCGTCCCACTGCCGCGCGGACAGCGAGACCTCGCGCTGGCGGTGTTCGATCTCCGCGAATCGGTGCAGCTCGGTGTTGATTGTCGGCTTGGTCCCGCGCGGCAGAAACAGCGAATTCGCTTCCTCATCGAGCCGCCGCAGCACCGCGTTGAGATCGACCCCGCCCAGGCCGCTGCCGAACAGCGCCTCGGCCTCCCGACCGCGCTCGGCCAGCAGCGCCTGACCGCCGCTCACCAGCCCTTCGTGATCGATGCCGAACAGGCGCTCGAACAGACGGTCGTCGACACCAGCGAGCAGCGGCGCCAGGACATCATCAGGAAGCGTCTTGCCGTCGCTATCCAACAGCGTGTTCTTGCGGCCCTTGCGCCGAACGCAGTGGACCTCGGCACCGTCCGAACCGCGCAGCCGGCCGCCAACCCGCAGATCCTGCCGGTCGTGCAGAAAATCGTCTCCGGTGCGCTCGGGAATCCCGTACAGCAGGGCCCGCAATGCGCGCAACGCCGAGCTCTTTCCCGCCTCGTTGGGTCCGAAGATCAGGTGCAGACCCTGCTGTCCCCCGCTCAGGTCCAGATCGCAGTCGGTGAAGGGACCGAAGGCGCGCAGGTGCAGGTCCAGAATCTTCACTGGCGCTGCCTCCGATCGCCGTCCGCATCCCGGTGCTGACCCAGCAACCGGTCGAGCAACAGGGCCTTGACATCTTCCAGACATTCCTGGAGATAGGGTGTCGCGGCGGGGTCGAAACCGTCCGCGCCGGAACGCAGATGCAGCGGCAGCTTGATCCCCAGGTCGGCCACCTCGGCGGCCAGGTCCGCCAGCCGCGGCGGGTCCAGATCCAGCCCCTCGATCGCCCGCAACAGACTGCCGAGCGCATCGTCACCGGCCGGGACGGACGCCGTGCCGCGCGTGTCGATCAGCACCTGTTCGACCCACAGGTCACCCGCACCGACGCTGCCGGCGAGCGCGCGACAGTCGTTGACCACCTGCTCGCGCTCGGCATGCAGTCGGCCATGGACCCCGCAAGCGCCGGTGAGCCGGATGCGCACCGCCGACAAACGGCCCTCGGCAGCGGGCAGCACGGCGCGCAAGGCCGGCTCGACACGGTCATACACGGCGTCCAGCGTCGCGACCGCGGTCAGGTCGACCGTGCAGACCGACCAGCGCACCACATCCAGGGCGCGGTGTTCGAGATCAGTCACCTGTCCGTCCTCGACCCGCACCAGAGTACAGCCCTTGGGTCCGGTCTCACGGGCGTGCCGTCCCTGAAGATTCCCCGGAAAGACCACCCAGGGCGCCTGCGCGACCACCTCGCGCTGATGCACATGGCCGAGCGCCCAATAGTCGTAGCCGCGCGTGCGCAACCCGGCCAGGTTGCTGGGCGCATAGGATTCATGTCCCGGCCGGCCGTCGAGCGAGGTATGCAGTAAACCGATGTTGAACAGATCCGGATCCGCCGCGGGATAGGTCAGCGCCAAATCCTCGGTGACCGCGCGGGTCGGAAAGCCCTGGCCATGAACAGCCACCCCAAGCGGCTCCAGAATGCGGGTCTCGGGCGCGCGGGTCGAGAACACCAGGACATTCTCCGGCGGACGCAGCACCCGGGTGAGCTGACTCGCCGCGTCGTGGTTGCCGGCGATCATCAGAACCGGAATCGCCGCCTCCTGCAGGCGGGCCAGCTGCTGGGTGAAGAAGAGCCCGGTGTTGTAGTCCCGCCAGTCGCCGTCATAAAGGTCGCCGGCCAGCAGCACGAAGTCCACCGACTCGACGAGCGCCAGCTCCACCAGATTCTCACAGGCGCGCCGCGTCGCCCCGCGCAACTCGCCCACCGGCGCCCCTTCATAGCGTTCGAGGCCGCGCAGCGGGCTGTCGAGATGGACATCGGCGGCATGAATGAATTTCACTTCAGGCTTTCTTGACGCATTCGGATTGCCGACTCGTCACTTGACCTTGACCGGGATGGCTTCCTTCCCATGCTTCTGGAGCGTAGCGCGGGTCTGTTCCATGGCTTTCTTTCCGTCCAGGGGGCCGGTCATGACGCGATGCCAGATGTCGCCGTTTTTCATGGTGACCGGCTGGACTCGCGTGGAAACGCCGAGCAGGGCGAGTTGCGCTTTCATGCGGTCGGCGTCCTTGGCAGTCTTGAATGAGCCAACCTGAAGCACATAGGTGCCGGACCCGGCCGGAGCGGCGGTGGTTTTCTTCGGCGCATCGGCCGGCGGGGTGCCCGGCTTGACCGGCTCCTCGGGTTCGTCCGGCGGGGGCGGTTCCGGACGGGGGGCCGGGGGCGGCAGCGGCTTGTCGTTGGCCTTGATGTCGACGACGGTGTCGCGCAGGATGTTCTCGAACTGGAAGTCCGGCTCCCGCGGCGTCGGCCGCTCGGCCTTGGGGGCGACGGCCACCGGGGGTGTCACCAGTCCGCGCGTTTGGGTCATCCAATAGAGACCGACACCAAAGCTGCCGGTCAGAGTGCCAAGCAGAAACCACCAGACACAGGAACGCGGACGGGTGCGCCGAGGGGTCACCTTGGCGGCACCGCGACGGTAATCCCGGACCATCTACATGGCCTCCGGGGCGGAGACGCCCAGCAAGGCGAGCCCGTTGCGCACGACCTGCCGCACGGCCAGGATGAGCTTGATGCGGGCGTCCCGCAGGTTGGCGTCCGGCACCAGGAACTGGTGGGCGTTGTAGTAGGTGTGCAGATCGTTGGCCAGTTCGCGCAGATAGGTGGTGAGCAAGTGCGGCTCGTGGCCGAGGGCGGCGAGTTCGATTACCTCCGGGTAGCGGGCGAGTGTGCGCAGCAGCGCCTGCTCGTGGTCTTGTGTGAGCAGGTCCAGGTTGGTGATGCCTGGAGTCGGATCGATCACGATGCCCTTGTCCGCGGCCTGGCGCAGCACGCTGCACACGCGCGCGTGGGCGTACTGGACATAGTAGACCGGATTATCGGCGGACTGGCTCTTGGCCAGATCCAGGTCGAAGTCCATGTGCTGCTCGCACCGGCGCATGACGTAGAAAAAGCGGGCGGCGTCGCGCCCGACCTCCTTGCGCAGTTCGCGCAGGGTGACGAATTCACCGGAGCGGGTGGACATCTGGGCCCGTTCACCGCCCCGGTAGAGGATGGCGAACTGCACCAGGAGCACGTCCAGACGCGCGGCGTCGTCGCCCAGCGCGGTCAGCGCGGCTTTGACCCGCGGGATGTAGCCGTGGTGGTCCGCCCCCCAGATGTCGATGACGCGTTCGAAGCCGCGCTCCAGCTTGTCCATGTGATAGGCGATGTCGGAGGCGAAGTAGGTGCCCTGACCGTTCTCGCGCACCACGACGCGGTCCTTCTCGTCGCCGAAGGCGGTGGAGCGGAACCACAGTGCCCCGCCCTGCTCGTAGACGTGACCGGACTCGCGCAGGCGCTCGATGGCGCGGTTGACGGCACCGCGCTCGGCTAGCGAGCGCTCCGAGTACCACTCCTGATACTCGACGCCGAACTCGGCGAGGTCGGCGCGGATATCGTCGAGGATGGTGTTGAGCCCGAGTTCGAAGCAGTAGCGGTAGCGGTTGTCGCCGAGCAGGTGCTTGGCGGCGGCGATGAGGGCATCGATGTGGTCTTCCTTGTCGCCGCCATCCAGACCGGGTAACTCATCGGGCGGCGCCCCGGCGAAGACCTGCGCGGCCTCCACCCGGTAGGCATCCGCGTGTTCGCGGTGCAGGGTGGCGGCGATGTCCCACACATAGTCGCCCTTGTAGCCGTTGCTCGGGAAGGGGATGTCCTCGCCGCACAGTTCCAGGTAGCGCAGCCACACGGAGGTGGCGAGGATGTCCATCTGGCGGCCGGCGTCGTTGACGTAATACTCGCGATAGACCGCGTAGCCCACCGCGGCCAGCAGATCGGCCACCGCCGCGCCGTAGGCCGCACCGCGCCCATGGCCGACATGCAGCGGGCCGGTGGGGTTGGCCGAGACGAACTCGACCTGCACCCGCCGGCCGGCCCCGAGTTGCGAACGGCCGTAGTGATGACCGGCGCTCAGGATGGCCGGGATCAGGGCGCGGTAGGCGTCCGCCGCGAGGAAAAAATTGATGAAGCCGGGGCCGGCGATCTCGACCCGCTCGATCAGGGACGAGTCCGGCAGCAGGTCGACGAGCCGTTGCGCCAGGTCGCGCGGCCGGGTGCGCGCCCGCTTCGCCAGGACCAGAGCGAGGTTGGTGGCGAAGTCGCCATGGGTCTGGTCCTTGGTGCGCTCGACCGCGGGCACCGGCAGTTCGTCCAGGCCCCAGTCGCCATCGGCGGTGAGGCGCGCCAAGCCGGCGCACAAAAGGTCCGTAATCTGTTGCTTCATGGGTGCTACGCGTGGAGAAAAGAGAGGGGCCGCAGGGCACGGCACGCCTGGCGTAAAGGCGTGAAGGATAACCTAAATGGGGCCTTACGGCATGTCTCAAGCGTCAGGTCAGGTCGTGCGGGTCCACGTCGAGCGACCAGCGCAGGCCGCCGTTGCGCGGGAGGGTCCGTAGTTGCGCGACCCAGGCGGCGAGCAGGGTTTGCAAGCCGGGACGACGCGGGCACTCCAGCAGCAGTTGGGCACGATAGCGGCCGGCGCGGCGCTCCATGGGGGCCGGCACGGGGCTCGAGACCTGCACGCGCAACCCGGGCTGATCCACCAACAGGGCCATGGCGAGGGCGCGCGCCTGGTGCAGGAAGTCCATGGGGACCTGGGCGTCCGGGGCGTCGGCCCGCAACAAGGCGAGGTGGGCGTAAGGCGGCAGGCCGGCGGCCTCGCGCTCGGCCAGGGCGAGTTCGGCAAAGCCCGGGTAGCCGCCGGTGATCAGTGATTTCAGGAGCGGATGCTCGGGATGGCGGGTCTGCAAGACGACGCGTCCCGGCCGCTGCGCCCGCCCGGCGCGGCCGGCGACCTGGATGATGAGTTGCGCGGTACGCTCCGGCGCGCGAAAGTCCGCGGCATAGAGCGACTGGTCCAGGTCGAGGATGCCGACCAGGGTCACGCCGGGGAAGTCGTGCCCCTTGGCGAGCATCTGGGTGCCGAGCAAGAGCTGGACCTCGCCCTGCCGGATGAGCGTGAGGAGCCGGTCCAGTTCGCCCTTGCGGCGGGTGCTGTCCCGATCGATCCGCGCCAGGCTCAGGTGCGGGAAGAGCTCCCGCAATTGCTCTTCCAGCCGCTCGGTCCCCAGGCCCAGGCGGCGCAGGTCGGTGCTCCGACAGCCTGGGCAGGTCGACGGCAGGGGCTGGAACCAGCCGCAGTGATGACACCAGAGGCGCTGCAGCCGCAGGTGCAGGGTGAGCCGGGCATCGCAATGCGGGCAGGCACCCACCCAGCCGCAGTCGTGACAGGTGAGCACCGGGGCATAGCCGCGGCGGTTGAGGAACAGCAGGACCTGGTTGCCGGCGGCGGTGTGCAGCTCGACCTGTTCGCGCAGCCGCGGCGACAAGCCGGCACTCATGGCTTGGCCGCGGATGTCGAGCAGCGCGATGGCCGGGGCCGCGGCACCGCCGGCGCGCCGGCTCAGACGCAGCCGACGGTACCGCCCGGCCCGCGCATTGTGCAGGGTCTCCAACGATGGCGTGGCGGAGCCGAGGATCACCGGGCACCCGACCTGCTGCGCCCGGCGCACCGCCAGGTCGCGGGCGGAATAGCGGAAGCCGTCCTGCTGCTTGAGCGAGGCGTCGTGCTCCTCGTCGACGATGATCAGCCCCAGCCGCGGCAGCGGGACGAAACAGGCCGACCGGGTGCCGAGCACCAGGGTCGCGCGCCCGGCGGCGGCGCTGTGCCAGGCGCGCTCGCGCTCGGCCTCGGGCAGAGCGGAATGCAGGACCGCGTGGGGTCCGGGCAGGCGCCGCTCCAGCCGCGTGCGCAATTGGGGGGTGAGACCGATCTCGGGCACCAGCACCAGGGCTTGCCGACCGGCCGCGATGACGTCGTGGATCAGCCGGATGTAGACCTCGGTCTTGCCGCTGCCGGTGACCCCATCGAGCAAGAAAGGCGTGAAGCCGGCGCCCGCGCTCTGCACCGCCGCCACCGCCTGTGCCTGCTCCGGGTTGAGGTCGGGGCCGGTCGGGTCCGGGATCGCGGGCGCGTCGCATTCCGCGGCCAGCACTCGACACGGCTCGATCAGGCCGCGCTCGCGCAAGACCTTGAGCGGGGCCGTCGCGGGACCGAGTTGCGCTTTCAGGACGAGGCTCGCGAGCCCCGCCGGCGCGGCGCGCAAGACCTCCAGGATGCGGCGTTGACCAGCCGCCCGCCCGAGTTCGGCCAGATCCAATGCACACCCGGCAGCGGTCGCGCGCAGGCCGGGCATCCCCTCCTCCAGCGGCGCGTCCGCACGGCGCAGCCGCACCGGCAGGGCGCTGAACAGGGCTTCGCCCAGGGGTTGCCGGTAATAGTCCGCGGCCCACCGGATCAGGGCCAGATCGGCGGCGGCGAGCACCGGACGCGGGTCGAGCTGGGCGATCACGGATTTGAGACGTGCCGCGTCCTGATGCGAATCGGCGGCGGTCTCCACCAGTATCCCCACCCGGCGGCCGCGGCCAAAGGGCACCAGGAGGCGAACCCCAGGGAGCAACCCCTCAGGCGCGGCCGCCGCCGGCGGCAGGTAATCGAAGAGCCCGGCCAGCGGTACGGCGATAGCGACGCGCAGGATCAGCGGGACCGCCAGAGCGGCTGGCAGGCTCGGTGGCGGCCCGGTCGGCGCGTCAGCGGCAAGTGGCGCGATCGTCGTTCTCCTCCCCGACGTGGCACGACACGCCAGGACACCAGGACACCGCTACGCTTGCGCACCTGGATACAGTGTGTATTATGGCGGCAAACTCCAAGCCGTATCCCGCTATGGTGCCATTGAATCAACAGGTATTGCGCACGGATCTGGCGGGTATGCCACTGGAGTGGGTGGACTACCGCACCGCCGCGCGTCTATATTTACTCGAACAGGTCGCCTACGCCTGTGGGGACACTTTGTTTCATCTGCGCGGCGGCATCAATGCGGTCACGCGGCGCCGCAGCCGGCTGCTGATTCACTCCATCATCGCCACCCACGGCGTGCACCATGCCCTGAACAAGCTGCAGGGTGATTATGCACCGCCGCTGTCCAACCGGACGCTGTTTCAGCGCGACGATCATCTGTGCATGTACTGCGGCTGCCGGTTTCCGAGTCGTCAACTTTCCCGCGACCACGTGCGGCCGTCCAGCCAGGGGGGGCGCGACCACTGGAACAACGTGGTCAGCGCCTGTGTGCGCTGCAACAACTTCAAGGCCGGGCGAACCCCGGAGTCGGCCGGCATGGAACTGCTGGCGGTCCCCTTCACGCCGACCCATGCCGAGTACATCTATCTGATGGGCCGCGGCGTCCTGGCCGATCAGATGGAGTTTCTGCGCGCCCATTTTCCGCGCAGCAGCCCGCTGCATGGACGCCTCGGCAAGGATCCTTACGCTTGACCGGGCGCGTGGGACGGGGGGGACCGCATGACTGACTGGACGCTGATCGCCACGCGGATCGGGACGGCCACCGGCCGTCCATTCGCCCCGCGAACCACGCGCGCGGTCGGCGGCGGCTGCATCAACACCGCGATGACGATAAGCGACGGTGCCCGTGCCTTTTTCGTCAAGACCAATGCACCGGCCCGGCTCGCGATGTTCGAGGCCGAGGCCGCCGGGCTCGCCGCTCTCGCCGCCGCGGGCGCCATCCGGATCCCCCAGCCCATCTGTTGGGGCCGGACCGACACCCTCAGCTATCTGGTGCTGGAGCACCTGGATCTCAGCGGACCGGCGCGGGATGCCGCGGCCGGACGGCAGTTGGCCGCGTTGCATCGCACGCACTCCCCCACCTTCGGCTGGCAGCGCGATAACCATATTGGCTCAACCCCGCAGCGCAACACACCCAGTGCGCATTGGGCGAGCTTCTGGCGTGACCAGCGACTCGGCTACCAACTCGAACTGGCCGCGGCCAACGGCTACGATGGCGCGCTCCAAACCCGCGGTGAACGCCTGCGCGCCGAGTTGGATACGCTCTTGGGGCACCAACCCCAGCCGTCGCTCCTGCACGGCGACTTATGGGGCGGCAATCTGGGCTATCTACCCGACGGTCAGCCGGTACTCTACGACCCCGCGGTCTACTTCGGGGATCGCGAGGCCGATCTGGCCATGACCGAGTTGTTCGGCGGCTTCGGCACCGAGTTCTATGCCGCCTATCGGGAGGCCTGGCCGCTGGATCCAGGCTACGGGGTCCGCAAGATCCTCTACAACCTCTATCACATCCTCAATCACCTGAACCTGTTCGGGCCGGGATACCTGGGTCAGGCGCGCGGCATGATCGACCGGCTCCTGGCTGAGCTGCATTGATCGGACGCTGCCCTGCGGGTGCCCGGTGCTCACGACACGGGTGGCACATTGCGCCCACGCGGGCGCATCCGCCGCACCGGGTTGGCCCAGACCCGCAATGGCTCACGCCAAGGCGCCAAGACGCCAAGGGTCTTCAAGGCGATAGCGAAAACGGATGCGCTCGCAAAGTGACTGGGGTCACCGCAGCAGTGCGCTCTTCTTGGCGTGCTTAGCGACTTGGCGTGAGATAGGTTCTTTCCAGACTCCGCGCTCGGGAGCATTCGCCACCCGTGTCCGCTCCGAGGATCTCCGTGGTCCCTGACGGCCAAGGTAGTTGGAAAATGACCGTTGTGTTAAAAAGGCGGCGCACCCTGTATCAGGGCCACCGAACGCTTTTCCTTACTCTGCCGCTTTGAGCCTTGCCCATGCCACGGGAACTCCTGATCCTCCGCCACGCCAAGTCCGACTGGGATACCCGGGCGAAGTCCGACTTCGACCGCCCGCTGGCCAAACGCGGCAAACAAGACGCCCCCAAGGTCGGCGCCTGGCTTTACCGGGAGGGCCTGGTGCCTGACCATGTGGTCAGTTCGCCCGCCCAGCGGGCGCGCCAGACCGCCCTCAAGGTCTGCAAGGTTCTCGAAATCGGCCGCGAACGGATCGCTTGGGACACGGATATCTACGATGCGACGCTAGCCGCATTGCTCGATGTGCTCGGGCGCTGCCCGGCCACGGCTCACACGGTCTTGCTGGTCGGCCACAATCCGGGGCTCGATGATCTGGTATTGCACCTGTGCGGCGACGACCTGGACCCACCGCAGGACGGGAAACTGCTCCCCACCGGAACCCTGGCGCGATTGGAAATGCCGCACGATTGGGATCAACTGCCGCGTGGCTGCGCGCAACTGATCTCCATCACCCGCCCGCGCGCCCTGTAAAAACCGTTCACTATTCTGTTCGTATGTCATTTTTCGTTGACTCGTCACTAAGGCGATTGGCCTTGGACTAGGGCGTCGCCCCGCAATAATTCACACAATCCTCTAGGGTCTCGAACGGCACCCGGCCGCCGCAACCGGTATGCGTGAAGGACTTGCAGCGGTTGTCACGATAATCGAAATAATACTTGGTCTGGCGGCCCCGGCAATTCCCCTTCGCAGGCTTGGCCACGCAACTCACCGGTAAGTCCTCCGGGTTACCCCGCCCCGCCCCGCCCCCGCCGCAACCGACAAGCGCCAACACCGCGACCAGCATCGCACACACCCAGACCGAACGCATAGCACCCCCAAACATCATCCGACTCGACACTTCAGGGTGCCGATTCTAGACGCTTCGGCAGAGTCTCTCACCTGCATCCGGTAGATCGGCTCGGAAGCCCAGGTTGCAGATGAGAATAAGAATCGCTATTATTTATGAAATCGATCTGCACAGCGCGACTGCGGATGCCCTGCGCCTGGCGCCGGCGGTGACGGTCGGCAATCACGGCAGCCATGGGTGCGCGCGCCAATCGTCAAGCGCGACAGGCATCAGTCGTACCGTTTGACGCCATCAGGGCCACAGAATCATACTAATTGTTAATTCGTAATATCCATGACAACGGGTTGGTCAGCCCGACCGGCCGTCACCATCCGGCAACACCGGCCTTTGTCGCTTGATTTTCTCGGGGGAAATCAGTTCATGCACAGCAACGCCCAACAGCTTGGTTCCGCGCTCGCCATCGCCCTGACCAGCCTCTGCGCCGGAGCCGCCCGCGCCTACGACGTGAACGAGCAACTCGCGATCAACCTGCTGCTCGCCGGGGCCGGCCAGTGTCAGGAGATTGCCGGCGACGGGGACGGGGTCGACCAAAATCGCTGTCGCGGCGCCGTTCCCGTCCAACCCGAAATCATCTTCAACCCCACGCGGCGGGACCAGTTGTTCGTCAAGTTTGGGTTCGCTGCCGGGAACGGACTCAACCCGGTTTCCCCGTTCGCGCTCGCCCCCTGGGCCGCGGACCTGGAAGCGGACGTCAAGGACATCAACGGCCGTGACCGCAGCTATCTGCTGGAAGCCTGGTACGCCCATACCTTCCAGCTCTCCGACACCAATAAAGTTCAGGTCACCGGCGGCATCATCGATCCGGCGTTCTATGTCAACGAGAACGCCTACGCCAACGATGAGTACACCCAGTTCATGAACGAGGCTTTCGTGAACTCACGCACTGCCTTTATGCCCGCCTACGACGTCGGCGGCGCACTGGTCTGGAAAATCGACCGCCTGACCCTCAGCGGCTTGGGAATGAACGTCGGCGAGAACGCCGATGGGAACAACTACAACTGGTTCGGCGTCGAGGCGGACTACAACCTTCAGACTCCCTGGGGCGAAGGCAACTATCGGGTGATGTATGCCGGCACCTCCCGCGCCTTCCTGGCCCCCGCCGCAGGGCTGGATCCGGCACCCAATCCGGACCTGGACCCGGCACTCGACCTGGACTCGGCCGCGGAGCCGGACCCAACCGACAAGGAACACCTGTCCAGCTGGCTACTGTCTGTTGACCAAGCGTTCGGCAAGATGGTCGGCGCCTTCCTGCGGCTGGGCTGGCAGCAAGAGGATGCGCTGGTGGACTACCAGGCTGATTACACCGCCGGCTTCGATTTCAAAGGGGCCGGCTGGGGACGGGAGAACGACAACATCGGTATCGGTTACGCCTATCTGGAAGGCGGCAACGGTGAGTTGGCACGCACGAATGCCGTCGAGGGCTATTATCGACTCGCTTTCAACGACATGCTGGCACTGACCGCCGATGTCCAGTATATGAAGGACAAGTACCGCAGCGGGGAGGATGTCGAGGGCTGGGTGTTCAGCCTGCGCGCGGTCGCCGAGTTCTGACCCCGCTCAGAGCATCCGGCGCGAAATATGCTCCAGCAGCCCGCGGGCGGCAGCCTCGACCAGGTCGAACACCTGTTCAAACCCGCGCTGGCCGCCATAGTAGGGGTCCGGTACCTCGCGGCGCTTCAGGTCCGGGGCGAAATCCAGGAACAGACCGATCTTGGATTCCATCCCCGGCGGGCAGATCCGCGACAGACTGTGATAATTCTCCTGGTCCATGGCGAGAATCAGGTCGTATTGGAGGAAATCCTCCGGCTCGGCCCGACGTGCCCGCAGGTCACTGATATCGACCCCGCGCGCCAGGGCGGTCGCCGTCGCCCGGTCGTCCGGCGGCTCGTCCATGTGATAACCATGGGTGCCGGCCGAGTCGATCTCGATCACAGCCGCCAGGCCAGCCTCCTGCACCAGGTGGCGAAAGACCCCATGAGCGGTGGGTGAACGGCAGATATTGCCCATGCAGACGAAAAGGACGCGTACTTTATGGCTCTCAGTCATCGTATTTGCTTCTGCTCGTCATCGATCCGGCGTTCCCCAGGTCGAACGCAATCACCATGGGCTTCATGGTCGGCACAAAGAGGCCGACGGTCAAGCCGTGCTAACCGGTAGGGACCCGCGGGATCAGACGGATTGCCCTATGGGTGGTCAGCGTGCCTGAGGTGGCGAATGGCCCGCCGCGGCACCAGTGCACGCTCACCGGGCCGCAGGGTCCGGTTGCCCTTCAGGCGGGTGAGCGTGATCGCCTTGATGCGGTAGTACCAGAGAAACCGGCCGAGTATCCTTACCGTGTAATCCGTCCGACCGAAAGGACCCATCAGGGTCAACCGGCCCAATGTTATCTGTGTTTCACTCAATGGATGCTCCAGGAAAACACAAATAATGTGATTTTCAAATTTTAGCGATGGCGCCGAGTCTGATGCGCCGACCGGAGCTCATCCGGCACGCTGGATGGCCGCCAGGGGCAGCGTCAATGCAACCTCACGATGCAGCAGTTCCAACAGCAAGCGCACCCGCTGCTGCCCCTGATGGGTCTGGAAAATCGCCTCCAGGCCCTGGAACGGACCGGCGATGATCCGCACCGACTCGCCGGGATGCAGCACCAATTCGGGCGACTGCTCGCCGATGCGGCGGCGGATCGTTTCGATCAAGGCATCGTCGACCGGCAAGGGGTCGTTGCCGAACGCCACCAGTCGCGCAACGCCGCGCGTGGAGCGCAGCGGGTACCAGTTGTCCACCCAGCGCTGCAACCGGATGAACAGGTAGTTCGGAAACAGAGACTCTTCGAGCGTAACCCTTCGCCCGCGGCGAATGCGCTCGATCTGGAACCGCGGATGAAATACGCGGTAGCCCTGCTGCTCCAGATTCAGCGCGGCGCGCTCCGCCTGGCGCGGCCTGGCCTGCACCAGGTACCAGCGTGGTTGGGCGGCGAGCTCCGCTTCGCCCGAGTCCTCAGCGGCCATCAGTCATCAGCAGTCATGATTCAGCCGCCACCACATCATGACCCGCCGTCGGGACGGCGTCGGACCTGGATGTTCGCCGCGGGAAGTCCATTGCGCGTTGGCGCGCCAGCGACCGGTACAGCCGCGGCGCATATCGCAGGACGAACAGGTAGATGGCAAAAACCGCCAGCGCCGCCCAAAGCAAGGCCGCCGGCGCCACCTGCTGGACCTGCCCCAACAGGCCGATGCCGGCCAGCACTGCCGCCACCGACAGGATCAGGCCCAGCGCTCTGCGTGGATCGTTGAAGCAGCGCGCCACAACGTGATGCAGATGCGCCCGATCGGCGCAGAACGGGGATCGGCCCTTGAGCATCCGCCGGCCCATGACGCAGAATGTGTCCATCAACGGGATCGCCACGATCCAGATGGCCGCCGCGGGCATCAGGGTTGCCGGGGACTGGGCGGCGGTGATAAGCATCCAGACAACGAGGTAACCGAGCAACAAACTTCCGGCATCGCCTAAAAACACTCTACGCCCGGCGCAGCCGAAGAGTTGCAGGTTGCAGATCAGATAGGGAATGATTGCGGTGATCGTCACCAGCATCAGCGTTCGCGGCGCACCATCCGCGGGCGAGAGCAGCACCAAGGCGCCGAGTGCGATCAGCGTCAGCCCGCCGGCCAGCCCGTCGATGCCGTCGATCATATTGAATGCATTGCAGATGCCAACGATTGCAAACACCGTGAAGGGGACCGCGAACAGCCCCAGCTCGATCGTGCCGAAGCCGAACAGGTCGCCCAGCGAGGTCAGCGTGACGCCGCCGCCCACCGTGAGCAGCAGCGCGGCGGCGATCTGGGCGACAATCCGCAGCTTGGGGCCAAGGTCGAGGATATCGTCAAGCAGACCGACCACGACCAGCAAGGCCGCACCGCCGAGCCCGCAGACGAGCGGCCGATCCAGGGGCGTCGATAGCAGGACGCTGACCAGGATGGCGCCGAAGATCGCGATGCCCCCGATCAGCGGGACGGGTTGCGCATGGTTCTTGCGCCGCTCGCCCGGATGATCGAGCAGCCGCAAGCGCGGGGCGAGCGGGCGGAGCACACTCAGAGCCGCCGCACTGACGGAAAACGAAACCAGCATGAAACCCTCCCGGCGCAACGCCCTCGTGTGGTGTCGAGCTTTGTCTTCCTTCGGCCGACGACCGGCCGAGAATGATCGTTGTGCTATCCGCAATACGCTTACATTGTGCCGACATCGGCTTGCTCAGACAACCTCAATCGTGTGAAGAGAGCGTGAACATTTGTTAGAAGAATTTCACGTCAAGTACAAGACCGACCGAGGAACTGCACTTTCAGAGTGCGATTCGCCGCACCGCTCGAACGCTCGGACCCTCTTGAGCAGCCCCCTCGATCGGGCCGCGACGCCGCGCGACAACGACAGGGATGGATCGGATTCACAAGGATCGGACGCATCTCCACGGTTCTTGCGCACTGACAACGGCCAACTCGCCTATCATCTCCCGCCATGCGGCCCGCGCCGTACGGGTTGGAACTTGCTCGCCACGCGCGTATCTCAACGAATCATGAAACAACGTCTCAGACGATCCGGAGCGGGACCAGCCACGCTCAGGCTTGCGGTTGCCGCGACGCTGGCCTTGAGTCCACTGGCGCCGGGGCGCAGCCGCGCGGCGCAGCTCGATCTGCCGGAGATCGGCAACTCGGCGGACGCGGTCATGAGCAGCGGAGCGCAGCAGCGTCTCAGCAAGGCATTTATGCGCCAGGTCCGCGCGGCGCTGCCGGTACTGGACGATCCGCTGTTGACGGCCTACCTGGAGTCACTGGGCAACGAACTGGTGGCCGCGGACAAAAGCGCGGGCGGCAGCTTCAGTTTCTTCCTGATCGATCAGCCTGTGGTCAACGCCTTTGCCGGACCCGGCGGGAATGTCGGCATCTACTCGGGGCTGATCCTGGCGGCCCAGAGCGAGGACGAGTTGGCCGCCGTGGTGGCCCATGAGATCGCCCACGTCACCCAAAACCATCTGCTGCGCGGCCTCGAGGACCAGGGCAAGCTGAACATGCCCACCATGGCGCTGATGGTGGCGGCCGCGATCCTGGGCGCGCAGGTGTCCGCGGATGCGGGGATGGCCGCACTGGCCGGGATTCAGGCGGCGGCCATGCAGCGCCGGATCAACTTCACCCGCGAGAACGAGAAGGAGGCGGATCGCATCGGGATCGCCACCCTGGCGGCGGCCGGACGCGATCCCTACGCCATGCCCGGCTTCTTCGAGAAATTATCGAAGGCCAGCCGGGTTTACGAGAACAACGCGCCAGAGTTTCTGCGCACCCACCCGGTGAACAGCAACCGCATCGGCGATGCGCTGGGCCGCGCCGATGAGTATGGCGCCCGCCAACGCGCGGACAGCCTGCGTTTTCTGCTGGCGCGCGCCCGACTGCGCGAGCGCGCTTACGACCGGCCCGAGACGTCGTTGGAGAGTTTCAAGGCATCGCTGCGGGAGGGCCGCTACCTCAACGAAACCGCCGAGCGCTATGGCTACGCGCTGGCCCTGCTGCGCTCGGGTCGACTCGATGAGGCCAAGGCGGAGTCGACCAAGCTGCTCGCCGCGCAACCCAGTCTGGCCGAATTCATCGCGCTGGATGCGCAGGTCGACCTGAAGCAAGGCCGCTCGGCTCAGGCCCTGGATCACCTCAAGCAAGCGGTGATCCTGTCGTCCGGCAACTGGGCCTTGCGCAGCGCCTATGCCGAGGCGCTGATGGCGGCCGGACAGCCGCGGCAGGCCATGACTGAACTCAAGACGGTGGTGCGAACACGTCCAGGCAACGCCGCTCTCTATGATCTCCTGACGCAGGCGGCGATCCAATCAGGCGACAAGGCCGCGACCCACCGGTACCGTGCCGAACGGCTGTATACCGAGGGCGACCTGGAACCGGCGATCAAACAACTGGAGTTCGCCCTGCGTCAGCCCGGCCTCGGGTATCAGGAGGCGGCGCAGCTCCAGGTCCTGGTCGATACCTGGAAGGAAGAACAGCGGGATCAGAAAAAGCGCGGGCCCGACCCATTCGATTTCAGCAGCGATCGGGCCAGCGCCGCCACCGCGCCCTGAACGAGCAGCCCGCACCACACTAGTGAAACAGCGATGCCGGTTTCAAGACCAACTTGAGTGCTGTAAGCTTCCCGAACAGTCGGTAGACGCAGCGTCGGCGGCGGTGTTCAAACCGCGTTTCGCGCGGTCTGTTAGGCACCACGCCACGCCTACCGATCAACCGGCGGAGGCCTCCGAGGCGGACGCCGGATGCGCACCGGCGTCGGCGTCAAGAACTGGACGGTTCGCCGGACGCCACCCCAACCCAACCACTGATGCTCGATGAGGAGACAGTTGATGATCGACGCAAAACGCAGAATCCTGCTCAAGGGCTCGTTAGCCGCCGGGTCCGTCGGTGTCGCGGTCGCCGCTGGCCTGCTGACCCCGCGCCTGGTCCTGGCCGATTGGAATGCCGCCGCCTTCGAATCCAAGGATGTCAGCGCCGCCCTGAAGGGTCTGCTGGGCAGCGATGCCATGGAGACCAATGACGCCGTAGTCGTCAAGGCCCCGGACATTGCCGAGAACGGCGCCGTCGTCCCCGTCACCGTCGAGACCACCCTGTCGGACATCTCGTACATCGCCATTATCGCCTCCGGCAACGCCACGCCCCTGGTCGCTTCCTTCGCGCTCGGCGCGGCCGCCATGCCGTTCGTCTCCACCCGCATCAAGATGGGCAAGACGGCGGACGTGGTTGCGGTGGTGAAGCAGGGCGACAAGCTCTTCAGCAACGCGAAGAACGTCAAGGTCACCATCGGCGGCTGCGGCGGCTGAGCACGCCGGCATCCACTGTTGATTCCCTTAGCCAAAGGTCACCGACTATGTCCGATATCAAGGTACGCGCGAAGCTCGAAGGCAACGAGACGGTTGTCAAGTGTCTGATGAACCATCCCATGGAGACCGGCCTGCGCAAGGACAGCAAGACCAACGAACTGGTTCCGGCGCACTTTATCCAGGAGGTCGTTTGTAAATGGAAGGATCAGGTGGTGCTGACCGCCGCCTGGAGTGGCGGCGTCTCCAAGAACCCCTACCTGTCGTTCAAGTTCATCGGCGGAGCCGTGGGTGATCCGGTCGAGGTCTCCTGGAAAGACAACAAGGGCGAGAGCCAGACCGAGACCTCGCAGATCGCTTAGCCGCAGCAGACCACGCGCCGACAAGGCCCCGCGGTGGGGTGATACGCGGCGATGTGGTTTGTTAGGCCCAGGCTGTCAGGTCGGATGGGCAGAGCGAGAGCGATGCCCATCCTCAAGCGTTGCGGTGGCCGGATGGGCATCGCCCGGCTTTCCCCATCCTAGGCGCGTTTCGGACAGCACCCCCCGCGAGCGCTCCTTCTACCGGCCCACCAATCGATAATGAAAGGCTATTCCTGCTTGAGTCAACGTTGCACCATGCGCCCTGGGCGGCGCTGGACACCCGCGGCCTGGTGGTCGACCCTCCTGCTCAGCGTTGGTGTCCCGGCCGCGGCGCAAACCGGGGTCGGGGAATTCAACCCCGCCGTACCCGCCGCGCCGATCGATCCCAATGGACTCTTCAACGAGGCGTTCTTTCTCAAAGTCGGCTTCTCATTCATGGTCGGCCTGGCGGTCGGCTACGCGCTCAAGGTGGCCTTCAAGGTCGCGCTGGTCGTTTTTGGGTTGATCCTGCTCGGCATCTTCGCGCTGCAGTATGCCGGCATCGCCCAGATCGACTGGTCCGGCATGGAGGTCCGTTACGACACCTGGGCCACCTGGCTGTCGGTCAACGGTGGAGCCTTCCTGGACTTCGTCGGCAACAATCTCTCCAGCACGGCCTCCTTCATCGCCGGGCTGGCTTTGGGCCTCAAGATTTAGGCAATTTCCGAAAAGCGTCTCACCGGCTCACCCGGCACTGGTGATTCGGCCAAGCGTACCCAGATTGTGGGTTCACCGTCCAAAGAAGCCTTACTATGTCCACCGCCCCGTCTTTCGCGTCGCTCCGCGACTCCCTCCGCCTGGTGAATTGGATCTATAACCCCTTCCAGTCACTGGACGTCGCCGGGGTCTACAACCTGTTGTCCACCCATGCGCCGACCGAGCGCGGGCTCTGGCTCAACCTCGGGTACTGGCGCGCGGCACAGACGCTCGACGACGCCTGTGAGGCCATGGCCGCCCTGGTGGCGGAGGCCGGCGGGATGACCAAGGAGGATGAGGTGCTGGACGTCGGGTTCGGCTTCGCCGATCAGGATCTCTACTGGGCCAAACGGTATCAGCCGCGCCGGATCACGGGCATCAATATCACCGCCTCTCAGGTCGCGGTGGCGCGCGCGCGGGTGGCGGAAGCGGGCCTGAGCGACCGGATCGACTTGCGTGAGGGCTCCGCGACCGCGCTGCCGCTGCCGGACGCCGCCTGCGATCTGGTGATCGCGCTCGAGAGCGCATTCCATTTCGACACGCGCGTGGCCTTCTTCCGCGAGGCCTATCGGGTGCTGCGTCCCGGCGGTCGGCTGGTGTTGGCGGACATTCTGCCCCTGCCGGAACACCCCGGTTTGATCGCGCGCCTGAAACAGCGCTGGTCCTGGCGCCTGGTGTCCGGCAAGTTCCCGATACCGAAGCTCAATGTCTACAATCGCGACGCCTACCGCGATCGGCTGCGCGTTGCCAAGTTCGAGTCGGTCCGGGTCGAGTCCATCCGCAACGACGTCTACGGCCCGCTGCATCAGTATCTCACCGGGCAGCCGGACGCCATCCGCCGGCTGCACCCCCTGATGCGGCCCATGGTGCGGTTCATGCTCTCGCGTAATCCGGCGAGCACCTTCCAGGGAATCGATTACGTGCTGGCCGTGGCGCAGAAGCCTGGTTGACCGGCAACAGGCTCGCCCCCGCTCCACTGTAGGGGCGACTTTAGTCGCCCCTAATGTCGATGGATCCTTACCGTGAAAGTCGCGCAGCGACCCCGTGGGAGCGGCGTCCCGCCGCGATGGGGCCGGGCGTGGAACCGCAGCGTTCGCGGTCACCGCGGCACCGCATCGCGGCGGGACGCCGCTCCCACGAGGGACGTCCCTCTTCCGGGGTGGCTTGATGTTCCTTCCATGGCCGTTACCGGAAATCACCCTACTGGCTTTGATGCTGCCGATAGGTGGGATCGGTCCAACATTTCGGCATGGGTTCATCCGAGCAGAAGGCCAGTTCACCTTTGTCGAAACTCTCCGGGTCTTGCGCCTCCTCGCCATAGTGGTAGCGCCCGATCACGGTGTCGTGCAGTGGGTTGAAGAGGTCGCGCAGACTCAGGACCTCGATCATCTTCCCGGTCATCGTATGTTTCAGGAACATGGACTGGCCTCCGTTGCCGACCACTGCGCCGGGGTGAAGGTCTTGATGGAGAGTGCATGCAGTTCGCCGCTGGCGAGCTGCGCCTTCACCGTCTCCATGACCAGGCGTTGTTTCTTGATAGGCGTCAGACCCGCGAACGACGCGCTGATCACGACGGCATCGAAATGACTGCCATCCCCGGTGACCTGGACCTCCGCCCCCGGCAGACCGGTGCGGATCAGTTGCTCGATTGCCTGGGTTTCCAAGCTGATAACCTCATTGCTGTTGCGTTCAGTTGACTAGAGTTCCCGCGTCGCCAGGAAGCGAATGTCCGGCCAGCGCTCCTGCGTGAGCCCCAGGTTGACGCGGGTCGGAGCCAGATAGACCAACCGGTCGTCGCCGTCCAGGGCCAAGTGCTCGTAAGCCTTTTCCTTGAACCGCTCCAGCATTTTGGGGTCGTCGCAAGCGATCCAACGGGCGGTATGCACACCGACCGGCTCGACCATGGCATCGACCCCGTATTCATCCTTGAGCCGGAAGGCCGCCACGTCGAACTGCAGGATGCCCACCGCGCCCAGGATCATGTCGTTGTTCTTCAGCGGCCGGAAGACCTGGGTGGCGCCTTCCTCGGCGAGCTGCACCACACCCTTGGCCAGCGCCTTCATGCGCAGCGGGTCACGCAGCACGATGCGCCGGAACAACTCCGGGGCAAAATAGGGGATGCCCTCGTATTTGAGTTCCTCGCCCTCGGTGAAGGTGTCGCCGATCTGGATGGTCCCATGGTTATGCAGGCCGATGATGTCACCCGGCCAGGCTTCCTCGACCTGGCGGCGCTCGTCCGCCTGGAAGGTGATGGCATTGGCGACCTGGACCGTCTTGCCGATCCGCACGTGGCGCATCTTCATGCCCTTACTGTAGCTGCCCGAGCAGACCCGGAAAAAGGCGACGCGGTCACGGTGGGCCGGGTCCATGTTCGCCTGGATCTTGAAGACGAAGCCGGTAAAGCGCTCCTCGACGGGCTCGACCACCCGTTGGGTGGTCTGCCGGGGGCGCGGCGGCGGGGCGTATTCGACGAAGGCGTCCAGCAACTCCTTGACCCCGAAATTGTTGATGGCGGAGCCGAAGAACACCGGGGTCTGGCGGCCGGCGCGGTAGGCGTCCAGGTCCAGCGGGTGGCTGGCACCCTGCACCAGTTCCATCTCGACACGCAGCTCATCGGCCTGATCGCCGAGCATCGCGTCCATGCGCGGGTTGTCGATGCCCTGGATCAGCTCGCCGGTCTGGATGCGCCCGCCGTGCTTGGCGCTGAAGAGATAAGTGCAGTCGTGGCGCAAGTCATAGACACCCTTGAACCGCTTACCCATGCCGATGGGCCAGGTGACCGGCGAGCACTGGATTTTGAGCACAGATTCGACCTCGTCCAGCACCTCGACGGCGTCGCGGCCCTCACGGTCGAGTTTGTTGACGAAGGTCAGGATAGGGGTATCGCGCAGCCGACAGACATCCATCAGCTTGATGGTGCGCTCCTCCACGCCCTTGGCCACGTCGATGACCATCAGCGCCGAGTCCACGGCGGTCAGCGTTCGATACGTGTCCTCCGAGAAGTCCTCGTGGCCGGGGGTATCGAGCAGGTTGACGATCGCGTCACCATAGGGAAACTGCATGACCGAGGAGGTCACGGAGATGCCGCGCTGTTTTTCCAGCTCCATCCAGTCGGAGGTCGCGTGGCGCGCCGCCTTGCGGCCCTTGACCGTGCCCGCCATCTGAATGGCACCGCCGAACAGCAGCAGCTTCTCGGTCAGAGTGGTCTTGCCGGCATCGGGGTGGGAGATGATGGCAAAGGTACGGCGGCGGTGCAGTTGGTCGAGAAGATCGCTCATAGCAAGGGACTGGACAGGGTGACAAAGGGTACGGCGTAACCGCGGGAGTATAGCATTCGGACGTGATACCCGGACGTAGGGGCGGGTTTCAAACCCGCCCCTACCCTCCAAGGTTCAGCGAATCACGCCCCGCGTGACAGGGGGTGCCAGGCAGGGATCGAAGCCGAATGGCTCATCAGCCGCGCCCCCGGCGATGGCCCGAAAATCCGGATGAGCCGGATTCAACAAGACGTTGTGCTCACGCGGGATGACGGTGCTCGGCACCCGCAGGGCGACCGAGCGCCCCGCTGCCACCCAACCGTCGCCGACGCTGACGGTGCCGCCGGGGGCGGGATCGGCGCGCCAATTGTCGGGAAGATACACGGCATCCAAGCGCATCAACGCATCGTCTGCGATTTCAAGTGTGAACAGCCGATAGCCTCCCAGGACCTCGCTCCGCCCCAGATGAACCAGTAACTCCAGAGCGGCCAGCGCGATGCTCTCCGAGGCATAGAGCATCGACGTGCCGGGACTGTTCCAGCGCCCGCCGTAGATCTTGGCACCTTGGCCATCCAAGGCGCTCGCGGCGAAGCGCGCCTTGACCAATCGATAAACCAGCATCAGGGGTAAATGCCCAGCTCCAGTCGGGCGATCAGGCGATGCACCTCGGCCGCACCGACCTCGGTACCCAGATACGCCAATGGGGTCTGTCCACCTAAAGCCTTGGCCGGTTCCTTGAGCCAGGCGCGGGCGCTTGGCTGATCGCCGTCGAACAGGCGCACGGTGTCCTGCAAGGCCGCGGCGATACGATAGACGCGATCACTTTCCTGCGGTGACAAACGCGCCGGCATCGCCCGGCGGCGGCGCGTCAGGGTTGCGGGAGCGATGGCGGCAAGCCGCAACAGCTCCTGCTGCCCAACGTCCAAGACACCGGCAAGGCGCTTGATCGCACCCGTGGGTAACCCGGCGCGGACAGACTCGACAACCCCAACACCCGTATCGGCGACACCCAGAAATGTCAACGCATCAGCCGAGTCAGCCATGCTGACCGAGGATGCATCCTGCGGGTCATAGGGTCGGGCGGCGGCGATCATGTCTGGTTACCTCAGGTGAACGCACATCATATGGAATTAAGAATACGCTCAGTTGAAGTTTTTTCAAACAGGCGGTGCGAAGTGTCGACAGGTTGGCGCGTGCCACCGTAAACCCAAGGGGTACACCCGCGCCGGGCACATCCACTTGTCGACAGACAGAAAACACGGCAGATACCGGTTAACAAAGAATAAGGATTTAGATATTTCATAGAAAAAACACCAACCAGCGGCTGTTTCAATGCCCCCACTTAGGCTACTGTTAAAGTAATGCTGCGCTGCACAAAATCCGCAATCGCGGTCGCGCGCTCTTGACGACTTGCCGCGCGCCGCGCGTGAAGGCCCCAAACCATGACCTTATCAACGAAATACGACTGCCTGGTCGTAGGCGCCGGCGTAACCGGTACCGCGCTCCTCTATCAATTAGCCCGATTCACGGACCTGAAACGGCTCTGCCTAGTGGAACAGTGCGACAGCGTGGCGCAGGTCAACTCCCACGCGCATAACAACAGCCAGACCATCCACTGCGGCGACCTCGAAACCAGCTACAACCTGGAAAAGGCGCGGGCGGTTCGGCGTACCGGTGCCATGGTGATCAACTACGCGGCCAAGCTGGCCGCGCGGGATCGCGACCGCATCATCTTCTCGATGCCCAAGATGGTCTTGGGCGTCGGGCCGGTGGAGAGCGCTTACCTGCGCCGCCGGTTCGAGACCTTCAAGCATCTGTTCCCGCGCATGCAACTGCTGGAACACCGGGCGATCGCGGACCTCGAACCCAATGTCGCACTGGTGGACGGGGCCTGGCGGCCGGAGGAGATCGTCGCCACCGGGACGCCGGACGCCTATTGCGCGGTCGACTTCGCCGCGCTCGCCGACTCCTTCTCGCAGGCCTGCGTACGGCTGGACCGGGTTGCGGACCGGCAGATCACGCAACTCTTCTCGACCAGCGTCGCGAGCATCGGTCGGGACGGACCGGACTATGTGCTGGACACCAATCGCGGCTTGTTACAGGCGCGCACCGTGGTCGTCTGCGCGGGCGGCCATTCGCTGGCGATGGCGCAGCAGATGGGCCTGGGGCGCGACTATGCCTGCCTGCCCATGGCCGGGTCCTTCTATTTCGCACCCGCGGCGCTGAATGGGAAGGTCTACCGGGTGCAGGACCCAGGGCGCCTGCCATTCGCCGCCGTCCATGGCGATCATGACATCAAGGCAAGCGGCAAGACCCGGTTTGGACCCACCGCGCTGATGCTGCCCCGCCTGGAGCGCCGCAACCGGTCGACCGGCCGTGAGTTCTTCCAGGTACTACGGCTCGACCATCAGATGGCGGCCGCGCTCTGGGATCTCATCAAGGCCCCGGAACTGCGCAACGACCTGCTGCGCGGTCTGCTCGATGAGGTCCCCGGACTCAATCGGCACTTCTTCATCAAAGAAATCCGCAAGATCGTCCCGTCGCTGAACGCCGCCGACATCACCTATGCCGAAGGATTTGGCGGGGTGCGCCCGCTGCTGATCGACCGCAACACCGGACGGCTGCGCATGGGCGAGACGAAGATCACCGACGGCGACGGCATCATCTTCAACATGGCCCCCTCGCCGGGCGGCACCGGGTGTCTGGGCAGCGGCGAGGCCGACATGCGCACCGTCACGCGGCGTCTCGGGGCTCACATCGACGAGCCGGCCTTCGAGCGCGAACTCCTGACGGGATACGAGGACACCCGGGTGCAGTCAGTCGACGACGACGCCGACCCGCAAGCCTTTGCACGGGCCGGTTGACGACCGGCCAGACCCGCCTTTCCCGCGGTCACTGACGCACGCCGCGCGGGCGCTCCGCAGGAGTCCAAGGCTTCAGCCTTGGAATGCTGCCGAGCGCGCGGTCAGCGGACCGGTCGGAACCATCTCAGCGTGACGGATCAAGGCTGAAGCCTTGAACTCCTGATCGCTTTGTTCGCGGCACAGCCGCTTGTTCCGCGGTCATCACTGCGCCCCTGCGCTCATCGCACGCTGATCGATTGAGGCGATGGGTTCATCGATCCTGGCCCCCCGCGCCGGATCGATCCGCTTGGCCTCCTCCAGCGCGGCACGGGCCAGGGCGTCGTCACCCCCGTGCAGGTAGGCGATGGCCATACCGATGAAGGCGTCGGCGTTGTTCGCGGAAAGGGTGATCGCGGCACGGAAGGCGTCGATCGCCGCCGCGTTCTGCTGCTTGAGCAACAAAGCGCCGCCAAGCCGGGTCTGGGCGCGGCTGGATGCCGGGTCTACCGCGACGGCTTGACGCAGGTCGATGATGGCGGCATCGATCTCACCGCGCTTGAGCTTGGACTCGCCGGCGGCGATCAGTGCGTCGGCATCGCCGGCCTGGACCCAGGCCCAGGTGCATAGCCACAAGGCGACCATCAGAATGGGCTGGATCAAGCGGTTATTATTTGCATTCATTTGAGTTCGTTTGCCGACAAGGGCTTGGCCTTAAAGACCCTGAATTTAGGCCAAACTATCTGAAAAAAAGGAGCCCCACTGGCCCCTTTTCCCTTGACAACATCCCCTTTAGCCAGAATGATCTGGGCAGCCTCATCGTCCACCTTCAGCTTTCCGGGCATGCTTCAAGATTCTTCAAATCGAACGCCACTGTCCGTGGCGCGAGGCATTGCCGCGGCGAGTGTCTTTTTTTTAATCTTGGGTAGCGCGACAGCCATGGCTAAGACACTCACCTTGTTCTCCGAGATCCGGGGCAGGGTCATGCAGGACGGTAAGCCGGTGTCCGGTGCCGAAGTCGAAAGGAGTTATCGCTGGCACTGGAAAGATCAAGTTGGCGCGGACAAGACAACCACGGACACCCATGGCGAGTTTTCCTTCCCTGCCGTTACCGGATCGACCTTCCTCGGCTCTTTGATGCCCCATGAGCCGGTGATTGAGCAAACGATCATCATCCGCACCGGAGGCAACGAATACCAGGCGTGGAAGTACTCAAAGCACAATTACGACGCGAATGGAGAGTTTCCCGGTCGTACGTTGCGTTTGCGCTGCGACCTGGCCGATGCGCCGACCTATCATCTGATCGACACCAAGGCCAAATTGGGTTACCAGGGTATCTGTATCCTCGAGTAACCAAGGCATTCTCCGCGACGCTGTTTCCCCGGACGCAAGCGGCACCGGGCCGCGCCGGGCTCCATAACGCTCGACCGTTCTGATGTTGTCGATAGTCGTCGTCGCCGCGATGTTTTGCGAACGACGAAGCTCGCTAAGCGCACGACTCCCAGCCAACGAGATCGATAGGAGGAAGATCGGATGAACCACTTGTCTCCGGATGTGACATCCGTGCTCGCGCGCGATGTCTACGACATTCGCATGTCGGAAGACCTGTCCGGTTTAGGCGCCGCCGTTCCCGAATGGCGAGACGCCTTCAATCCGCCCCAGAGGGTGACGGGAACGTCTGGCGCATTGTTGCGATCGTCGACGGGATTCGGCTTTGTCTCAACGGGTCGCAGCAGCCGTGCGAGCGAAGCCTTGGTGGTCATGCGCGGAACCGCGTCGTTGGCCGACGGCGTAACCGATGGGAACTGCGGCATGCAATTGGGGCCCGGCGGCCAGATCGTCCATGCCGGATTCAACGAGACCTTCAAGTCCGTCAAGGACCAGCTCGACGCCTGACTATTACCCATATCTCCCCTCCCCGACGCCGCGCTGGGCCGCCATCGCCAGCACGAAGTCGGCAGCGCGCTGGAGTCCAATCCAGAGGGTTTGCGGGCCGGGGAAGCCGTCGGACTTCCGG
>Ga0247839_1000255_pt1 | contig 93709 bp, 87 predicted proteins | sample LaCruzMarch2015__6_FD_192405 | JGI IMG/M metagenome (GOLD analysis project Ga0247839, IMG submission 192405) | Freshwater microbial communities from meromictic Lake La Cruz, Castile-La Mancha, Spain - LaCruzMarch2015_16m | ecosystem: Environmental > Aquatic > Freshwater > Lake | place: Spain...
CTGCTGCGGTGCGGTCTCCTTGAACACGGCGGCGACCTCCGCCTCGGCGGTGGTTCGCACGATATCGATGATGCTCTCGATCTCTTCGGAGCGGTGCGCTGCCCAGTCCGGATGGGTGACCACCGCGAAGACGAGGCTTATGCGTGCCGAGGGAATCAGTTGCGCGGATGCGAGCACTCGGGAGAGTAGCGGCAACCAACCGAATGGGTGGGTGTCGTGCAGTTGCCTGCTCATGGCAGCGTTGTCGACACCGGCCTCCACCAGTCGCGCCGCCAGTCGCAACCCCCGGACCGAGGCCCAGCGAAATGACCCGGTGTCAATGCTCAAGCCGGCAAACAAACAGCGGGCGACATCTGCAGTGATCTCTCTACCCCAGGCATCGAGCAGATCAGCCACCAAAAGAGTGGTCGAATCCGCCTGTGGATCAACGTAATTGACGCTGCCGTACAGCGTGTTCGAGCGATGATGATCAATGACGAGCACCCCGGGACGGGCGATCAATTCCGCGAGCTCACCAAGCCGATTGACGCTGGGAGTATCGACCGTGACGACAAGGTCAGCGTCGCGGCGCACGTCTGCCGGAGGGACTAGCAGTTCACAGCCCGGCAGCCGTCGCAATGATTCAGGCAGGGTGTTAGACGCGGAGAAACTGACCTGAACGTCGGCACCTTCGCGGATCAGGGTGAGTCCCAACGCCAGAGCCGCACCGACGGTGTCGGCGTCGGGTTGCACGTGGCAGAGAATCACCACCGAGCCTGCGCCTGCCAGCGCCTGCGCGGCACCGTGGGCGTCGACGCGCCATACGGTTCGGTTGATATCAGTCGTCGAATCGATCGCCTTCACCCTCTTCGATATCCGCCTCATCGGCGACCCGGTAGGGCTGCGCGTCCCCGGCCGGGGTGGCGCCGACTCGGATCCGGGCCACGTCGGCATCCGCCGCGCGGGCGCGGGCCAGCAGTTCCTCCATCCGGTGCGCGGCATCGGGAACGGTGTCGCGCACAAAAGCCAGGGTGGGGGTGAACTTCACCCCGGTGCCGGCCCCGACCTTGGAGCGCAACACGCCCTTAGCGCTCTCCAGTGCCGCGGACACGCCGGCATAGTCGGGTTCGTCGGTCAACGAACGGCCGATCACGGTGTAGTACAGCGTGGCGTCATGCAGGTCGCCGGTCACCTTCGCGTCGGTGATCGTGACCCCGGCCAGCCGCGGATCCTTGATCTCGTATTCGATCGCCGAGGCGACAATGGTCGAGATCCGCTTGGCCAGACGCTTCGCCCGAGCGGGATCGGCCACTTTAGATTACCTTCTTCACTGCCGACGCTGCCTTCTTCACTTCGTTCATCAGGCGATTCACCAGGCGGTAGCCCTAGACCCGCGCCTTCTCGACCAGTTCGTAGGTCTCGATGATGTCGCCCTCTTTGATATCGGCGTAGGTCACCGTGAGACCGCACTCGAAACCCTCACGGACTTCGGTTGCGTCGTCCTTCTCGCGCTTGAGCGACGAGATGGTGAGGTTCTCGGCGACCACGACGTTGTCACGCAACAGTCGGGCCTTGGCATTGCGGCGCATGATGCCCGACTGAACCAGGCAGCCGGCGATGTTGCCCACCTTCGAGGACCGGAAGATTGCCCGGATCTCCGCCCGGCCCAGGTCGCGCTCCTCGTAGATCGGTTTGAGCATGCCCTTGAGGGCCTTCTCGATCTCGTCGATCGCTTGGTAGATCACCGAGTAGTACCGGATCTCCACCCCCTCGCGGTTGGCCAACTCGGTGGCCTTGCCTTCAGCGCGGACGTTGAAGCCGATGATGATCGCGTCCGAGGCCGAGGCAAGGTTGACGTTGGTTTCGGTGATGCCACCGACGCCGCGGTCGATGACCCGCAACTCCACCTCGTCGTCGATCGCGATACCCAGCAGAGCCTCCTCCAGAGCTTCGACTGTGCCGGAGTTGTCGCCTTTGAGGATCAGATTGAGCTGGCTGGTCTCCTTCAGTGCCGACTCCAGGTCCTCCAGGCTGATCCGCTTGCGTGACCGCGCAGCCAGCGCGTTGCGCTTGCGCGCGCTACGCCGGTCGGCGATCTGGCGGGCGGTGCGATCCTCGTCGACGACAAGCAGGTTGTCACCGGCACCCGGAACCGAGGTGAACCCGATAACCTGCACCGGCCGCGACGGCATCGCCTCCTCGATGTCCTCGCCGTGCTCGTCGACCATGCGGCGGACGCGACCGTAGGCATCGCCGGCGACGATGGAGTCACCGACCCGCAGCGTGCCGCGCTGGATCAGCACGGTCGCCACCGGGCCGCGTCCGCGATCCAGGTGCGCCTCGATCGCCACGCCCTGGGCCTCCATATTCGGATTGGCCCGCAGATCCAGTGCCGCGTCGGCGGTGAGCAGCACCGCCTCCTCGAGGGCCTGGATATTGGTGCCGGCCTTCGCCGAGATGTCGACGAACATGGTGTCGCCACCGAAGTCCTCGGCCACCAGACCGTACTCGGTCAGCTGCGACCGGATCCGCTGTGGATCCGCGCCTTCCTTGTCGATCTTGTTGACGGCCACCACGATCGGCACGTCGGCGGCTTGGGCATGGTTAATCGCCTCCACCGTCTGCGGCATGACGCCGTCGTCGGCGGCCACCACCAAAATCGCGATGTCGGTGGCCTTCGCACCGCGGGCACGCATGGCGGTGAACGCCTCATGGCCCGGGGTGTCGATGAAGGTGATCAGCCGCTCGTTGCCGTCGTGGACGACGGCAACCTGGTAGGCGCCGATGTGCTGGGTGATACCGCCGGCCTCGCCCTCGCGGACGTTGGCCCGACGGATGGTGTCGAGCAGGCGAGTCTTGCCGTGATCGACGTGGCCCATCACGGTGACCACCGGCGGACGGATCACCAGATCATCCTCACCGCCGGAGTCCTCGCCATAGGTGAGGTCGAAGCTCTCCAGCAGTTCGCGATCCTCATCCTCGGGCGAGACGACCTGAACGACGTAGTTCATTTCGCCGCCGAGCAGTTCCAGGGTCTCGTCCCCGACCGACTGCGTGGCGGTCACCATCTCGCCGAGGTTGAACAGCGCCTGCACCAGAGCAGCCGGGTTGGCGTCGATCTTCTCAGCGAAATCGCTCAACGAGGCGCCGCGGGCCAACCGGATGGTCTCGCCGTTGCCGTGCGGCAACCGGATGCCCCCGACCACCGGCGCCTGCATGTTCTCGTACTCGGCGCGTTTGGCCCGCTTTGACTTGCGGCCACGCCGGACGGCGCCGCCGGGGCGACCGAATGCACCTGCCGCGCCACCGCGCTGTCCGGGTCGGCCACCACCGCCACCGCCGCCACCGGGACCACCGCCACCGCCGGGACGGCCACGGAAACCCGCACCCGCCGGTGCGGCACCACCGGCACCACCGGCGCCACCGCCGCCGGGACCGCCGGTGCGGTAGTTACCGCCGCCGCCGCCGGGACGTGCGCCCTGCCCGGGGCCGGGACGCGCGCCGGGGCCACCGGGACGCGGAGCGCCCGGGCGAGCCGGGCGGGCACCCATGGCGCCGCCGGGCCGGGGCGGCATGCTGCCGGGACTGGCGCCGCCGGGACGCGGCGGCATTCCGCCTGGTGCCGGCCTCGCACCCGGCGGGACACCGGGTTGGGGGCGTGGAATCGCACGCTCGACAGGCTGCACCGAGGAGAACGGGTTGTTGCCGACGCGACGCGGACGTGGACCGCCGGGCTTGGGTGCTGCCGGGCCGGGAAGCACGCCGGATTCGGCGACCGGTGGCGCCGGTGCAACGGCGGGCGTAGGCGGAGCCACCGGCGCGGCCGGGATCGGCGCTGCCGGTGTGGCCGCTGGTGCGGCGGGCGGGGGCGCGACTTCGGTTGCGGCCACCTTGGTCGGCGCGGCCTTTTTCGCGGGCGCAGCGGCGGGCTTTGACCCACCGAGCGCTTCGCGGAGACGGCGCGCAACGGGCGCTTCCACTGTCGACGACGCGGATTTAACGAACTCGCCCAGTTCGCTCAGCCGAGCGAGGACTTCCTTGCTGGTAACACCGAGTTCCTTCGCCAACTCGTGTACGCGGGCCTTGCCTGCCACTACATCTCCATCTCTAGAGGCGTGGGGGGCCGCGCCTCGGGTTTAGCTACGACGCATGGTCATCGCCGGGTCTTCACGGTGTGCTCATGTCTTTCCAATACCTGTTTCTCTTGCCAGCGAGCATCGAGAAATGCTCGTCCAACGCGGATGTGTCCGGTGAACCGGTGATCCGCAGCGCTCGAACGAAGGCCCGCCGCCGGATCGCTGCCTCGAGGCACCGATCAACGGGGTGCAACCATGCTCCCCGGCCCGGGCGGGAACCTGCTGTGTCGACGGTGACGGCGGATTGACCGTTTCCCGTCGATACGGCCACCACACGGAGCAGTTCGACAGCCAACTCTCGCTTCCGGCAACCGATACACGTCCGCACCGGACCTCCGGTGGGCGTCTCAGCGGCCGGATTCTCGCGCTGGATCACGACTTACTCTACCGTCACCGCAGCTGAAGTCAGAACCGCGCCCATCCGGCGGTGCCCGAGGGCCGTCCGAGGACCCGGTTGACCCGGCAGCCAGGGCGGACCTGGCACGCTGTTCACCATGGCACTTCCCGCGATTGTGCCGATGCCGCCGGTGGCCAGCGGTGTCGGGCTGCCCTGGGATACCGCGGTCGCCGACCCGATTTCCGCGCTGGCCGCCGCGCGGGCCGAACTCGGTGACACCTTCGTCGTGGACAGCGGCGAGGACCGCTACCTCTTCACCTTCTCGGCACGTGGCGTCGAATCCTTTTACGCCCTACCCGAGGAGGTGGCGAGCAAGGGACTGGCCGATTTCCGGATGCTGCGCCGCAAGCTGCCCGATGAGATGTTCGTGGGCCGCCGCACATTGCCGTCGGGGTTATTCCGGCGCGATGACGTCGCCGCCTATCTGGCCAATCTGTCTGGCGCGCTGGACGTCGCCGAGCGCGAGCTCGCAGATCAGGGCAGCACCGAGGTGTTCGTGCTGACCCGTCGGCTCGCGCACCGGATGGGTCTGGCGTCCTGGGCCGGACCGGACTGCGCCGACGGCCCCCGCTTCGAACGCCTCGTGGCTGCACTGGACGATCTCGACGGCTCCGAGGCGTTCGTCCACCCCGACGCAATGGCCACGGTGGCCGCGACCGGCAAAGCCGCCGAGTGCGCGGCACTCGAGGAGATCGTCGAAGTGATCGGCGAGGTGATCGACACCCCGGCCGACAATCCGTTATTCGCCCGCATCGCGAACGAATGGGCCGCATCCCCCGGCGCTGAACGCCGCCGGGGCGTGGCGCTCGACGTCGCGCTGATCCATATCGCGTCGATGTCGAATCTGGCGGCCGCACTCGGATGGGTGCTCGTCGACCTGATCGGACATCCCGCCGAACGCATCCGGGTGGGGGCCGGCGACGTGGCGTTGGCCGAGCAGTGCGCGCTGGAATCAACCCGACTCGCTCAGCGCTCGATTATGCCGCGCTACGTTCTGGCCGAGTTCCAGTTCGCCGTTGAGGACGTGACGTATTCGGTGGCGCCGGGCACCACCATCGCCACGCTGCTGCCGCTGACCAACACCAGCGCCGGACCGGGACTGGAGCACTGGGATCCGCGTCGCTGGAACCGGCACCGTCTCGTCGAGCCCGCCGATCTGGCGTCGGTGCAGTTGGTCACCGCGTTCGGCCACGGCAGGCACAGTTGCCCGGCGCAACCGTTCTCATTGGCCGCAATGGCGATGACCGCACACCGCCTCTTCGGCGCCTACGAGCTGATGCCGGATTGGGAGTCCCAGCCGGTGCCGCTTCCGGTGCAGATCGGGGGCATCGCCCGAGCCGCGGGAGCCACTCCGGTCAGCTACCGCCGTCGCTGACGGTCGCCTCCGACGCCGGGGCGTCACTGCGGATATCGATCCGCCAGCCGGTCAACCGGGCGGCCAACCGGGCGTTCTGACCCTCCTTGCCGATGGCCAGCGAGAGCTGGAAATCCGGCACCGTCACCCGGGCGGACCGGGTGGCCGCGTCGACCACCTCGACCGACACCACCTTCGACGGTGACAACGCGTTGCCCACGAACCGGGCCGCGTCCTCATCAAAGTCGATGATGTCGATCTTCTCCCCGGACAGCTCGCTCATGACGTTGCGCACCCGTTGACCCATCGGGCCGATGCACGCCCCCTTGGCATTGAGTCCGGCCACCTTGGATCGCACCGCGATCTTGGAACGGTGCCCGGCCTCGCGGGCCACCGCCACGATCTCCACCGATCCGTCGGCGATCTCGGGAACCTCCAGCGAGAACAGCTTGCGCACCAGGTTGGGGTGTGTCCGGGATAGTTCGATACGGGGCTCGCGAGTTCCGCGGGTCACACCGACGACGTAGCAGCGCAGCCGCTGACCGTGTTCGTAGCTTTCTCCCGGGACCTGTTCTGCGGCGCGGATCATGCCGTCGGAGCCCTTGGTCTCGCTGCCGATCCGCACCACGATGTTGCCGCGGGCGTTTTCGCGCCCGTCCTTCTGCACCATCCCGGCGACGATGTCACCCTCGCGGGCGGAGAACTCGCCGTAGACCCGTTCGTTCTCGGCGTCACGGAAACGCTGCAGCATGACCTGGCGAGCGGTGGTCGCCGCGACCCGGCCGAAACCCTCCGGGGTGTCGTCCCATTCCCTGACCATGGCGCCGTCGTCGCCGGTCTCGACGGCGATCACCTGAACCTCACCGCTCTTGCGGTCGATCTCGATCCGGGCGTCGGGGTGATGCCCCTCGGTGTGCCGGTAGGCGGTCAGCAGCGCCGTTTTGATGGTGGCCAGCAACTCGTCGACCGAGATACCCCGGTCAACCTCGATCGCGTGCAGTGCGGTGACATCGATGTTCATGCCTCGGCCTCCGTTTCGTGAGTTCCAGCAAGTTCGAGCTCGCGCGCACTGGGCCTGGAGAACTCAACCTCGACAGTGGCTTTCCGGATTTCGGTCAGCGGGATGCGGCGAATGGTCCAGTTTCCGGCGGTCCGGACCACCAGATCCACGACACCGCCCTCGGTCGACCCCAGCCGACCGGTGACTGACCGGCCGTCGGCCAGTTCGACCTCGACCTTGCGACCGCGGGCGCGGCGAAAGTGCTTCTCGTCGGTCAGCGGGCGCTCGACGCCGGGCGAGCTGACCTCGAGGTCGTAGGGAAGGTCGCCGGTGTCGACGGTGTCGAGCACGTCCGAGGCCGCCCTGGACAAGGCGGCAACGGCATCAAGATCCAGGGGGCGCTCTCCGTCGGCGATCACCCGGATGCGGGGCGGGCGGGTCCCGGCGTCGATCGAGACATCCTCGATCTCGTATCCGGCGCGCAGGAACTCACCACTGAGTAGCTCGATCACCCGCTCTGGCGAGGGCAATCCCGCGGACCGTTCAGTCACGACGAGCTCCTCATCTTGAGTTGTGGTGACACCGCCGTCTCAGCTCGAGCGACACGGTCCCCTCACGATACGCCTGCGATCCCGACCGTGATGGCAGGATGAACCCGTGCCCAGGCCTGATCCCCGCCACGATCTCCAGGGGGGTTACGGGCCGATGCTCAGCCGGCGCAGGGCGCTCACCAGCGGCGGTCGCGGCCTGCTGGCGCTGGCGCTGGTCGGCACTGCCACCGCGGCCTGCGGCGCCGGCGCACCCGAGGAGCCCGACCCCCTCGAAGCCGTGTTGGCCGCGGCGCGCGCCGACAGCGAACTGGCGACAGCGGCGGCCCGCGCGGCCGCTCCGAACATGGTTCCCGCGCTGCTCGTGGTCGCCGCGGAACGCGCACGCCATGCGACCGCACTGGTCGAGGAGTTGGCCCGGGCGGCCGGCACACCGACACCGACGTCCGTCGCTGAGACGACCTCAGCGAGCGCGCAGGCCGCGGCGGCGTCGGCCACCCGTGCCGCCGTGATCAGTGCGCTGCGGAAATCGGCTGACAGTGCGGCGGCTCTGGCACCGACGATGTCGGGCTACCGGGCGGGCCTACTCGGCTCCATCGCCGCGGCCTGTGCGGCATCCGCGACGGTGGCGCTAACGCCCGGAGGACGACTGCGATGACGACACCCGAGCAACCGGACCCGGACCGGCCGACGGCCGCCGACCAGGGGGCACTGTTCGACGCCATCGGCACCGAGCACGCCGCGATCTACGGCTACGGCATGGTCTCGGCGCACAGCCTGCCCATTCGCAACGACCTCGTCTCCGCAGTGCTGGCCGAGCACCGCGACCGGCGTGAGGCGGCGGTGGCGATGCTGACCGAACGCTCAGTGAAGGTGCCGTTGCCCGCAGCCGGCTACCGGTTGCCGCTCCTGGTGGATTCGCCGACCAATGCCGCTCGGCTCGCGATCCGATTGGAAGAGGACTGCGCGGTGGCCTGGCGGGCGGTGCTGGAGCAGGCAAGCTCCGAGCAGGACCGGGTATTCGGCCTGACGGCGCTGACCCAGTGCGCGGTGGCCGCCGCGCGCTGGCGTCAGGTGTTGGGTGCCTGGCCGGTCACGACGGCCTTCCCCGGCGGCAGCGAATAGCCCGGGCCCACCGCCGACCGTAACGCCAGCGCGACGGTCGCCGCCGAACGTCGCGCTGGCGTCAGACTCGCGGTCAGACGTCGGCCAACACTGCAGCGACATCGGCGGCGGCCGTGCCGACGGCGACCTCGCGGGCCTCGCCGGTGAATCGGTTGCGCAATTCCACGGTGCCGTCCGCCCAACCCCGGCCCACCACCACGATCCACGGCATGCCGAGCAGTTCGGCGTCCTTGAATTTCACCCCGGGTGAGGCGGTCCGGTCATCGAGCAGCACCTCGAAGCCCAGTCGATCCAGTTCGGCGGCGAGTTCTTCGGCGCCGGCGCGCGCCTCGGCATCTTTGTTGGCGATCACGACGTGCACGTCGAACGGCGACACCGCCGACGGCCACCGCAGTCCGAATGCGTCGTGCTGCTGCTCGGCGATCACCGCCACCAGCCGAGACACCCCGATGCCGTAGGAGCCCATGGTCAACCGCACCGGTTTGCCATCCTCACCGAGAACGTCGACGGTGAACGCGTCGGTGTACTTGCGGCCCAACTGGAAGATGTGGCCGATCTCGATGCCACGCGCACTCACCAGTGGGCCGGCGCCATCCGGAGAAGGGTCGCCGTCGCGCACCTCGGCGGCTTCGATGACGCCGTCCGCGACGAAGTCCCGTCCGGCCACCAGGCCGACCACATGCCTGCCTGGTTCGTCGGCCCCGGTGATCCACGCCGTGCCGTTGGCGACCCGCGGGTCTACCAGATAGCGAACACCGTTGTCCAGCAATGCCTTCGGGCCGATGTAGCCCTTCTTCAGAAACGGTTGCTTGGCGAAATCAGCGTCGTCGAGCATGGCGTATTCGGCCGGATCGAGTGCGGCGCCGAGGCGCTTGTCGTCGACCTCGCGATCACCGGGCAATCCGATGCCCAGCAGTTCCCACTCGCCGCCCGGTACGCGGACCTTGAGCAGCACATTCTTGAGTGTGTCGGCGGCGGTAATGGTGCGGCCCAACCCGGCGGTGTTCGCCCAATCGACCAGGGTGGCGATGGTCGGGGTGTCGCCGGTGTCGTGTATCTGCGGCGCCGCCAGACCGTCGAACGGTATCGGTTCGGGTATCGCGGTGGTGACGGCCTCGACATTGGCGGCGTAGCCGGACTGCAGGCAGCGCACGAAGGTGTCTTCACCGATCTCGCTCTCCGCCAAGAACTCCTCAGACGCGCTTCCGCCCATCGCGCCCGAGACCGCCGAGACGACGACGTAGCGAATACCCATGCGCGCGAACATCTTCTGATAGGCCTCGCGGTGGGCGAGATACACCGTCCGCAACCCGTCGTCGTGGACGTCGAACGAGTAGGAGTCCTTCATGATGAACTCCCGGCCGCGCAGAATGCCGGCCCGCGGCCGGGCCTCGTCGCGGTACTTGGTTTGGATCTGGAACAACAGCACCGGAAAGTCCTTGTAGGAGCTGTACTCCCCCTTGACCGTCAGGGTGAAAAGCTCCTCGTGGGTCGGCCCGAGCAGATAGTCGTTGTCCCGACGGTCCTTGAGCCGGAACACCCCGTCGCCGTACTCGGTCCAGCGGTTGGTGGTCTCGTACGGCGCGCGCGGGAGCAGCGCGGGGAACAGGATCTCCTGGCCGCCGATCGCGATCATCTCCTCGCGGACGATGTTCTCGATCTTGCGCAGCACCCGCAGCCCCAGCGGCAGCCAGCTGTAAAGGCCCGGCCCGATCGGACGCACGTAGCCGGCCCGGATCAGCAGCTTGTGGCTGGGCACTTCGGCGTCGGCGGGATCGTCACGCAGGGTTCGCAGGAACAGTTCGGACATCCGGGTGATCACAGCGGCCAAGCCTAACCACCGGTCTCGGCCACCCGACTGGCAGCCGAACCAACCCCGTCGGCCCCGGCTAGATTTCGCCGGCCTCGACCGCCTCGCGGGTGTGCTGGGCGGCGGCGATCTGCCGCGCGGAGAACCTGATGAAAAAAGCGCTGATACCGACCAGGATGGCCACCGCGGCGATCCACAGCAGCGAGTAGGTGTAGCCGGCGTCGAGTGCGTCGAGCTGGGCCGGGGTCATGTCGGCCACCGGACCGGTGGTGCCGCCGAGATAAAGGGTGCGCGAGACCTGTACCGCCTGAATGACCACGAGCACCACGGGTCCACCGAGGTTCTGCACCATCAGGGTGATGGCACTGACCGGGCCGATCTCGCTGGGGCCGACCTCGGCGACCGCGCACAGCGGCAGGATCACCGAGATGACGCCGATACCGAACCCACCGATCAGGATCGGCAAGAGGAGATCGGGAAAGTACGGGATGGTGCGGGTCAGAGTGGATCCAAAGAGCATGGAGCCCAGGACGAAGATGCCGCCGCCGATGATGAGCCAGCGCGGCGCGAAGTGCGGTGCCAGTCGCGCGGTGATCAGGTTGCCGAGGCCGAGTGCCAACGCGAACGGGATGAACGCGATGCCCGCGTGCAGCGCCGAGTAACCCAAAACATCCTGGACGTAGAGCCCGATCATCACGGTCAGCGTCAGTAGCACGCCGCCGGCAAGGAACAGCGAGATGAAGGTCATGACGCGGTTGCGGTCGGCGAACAGCGATAGCGGAACCAGCGGGTTGTCTGCGCGGCGCTCGACGAACAGGAACCCGACACCGAGCAGCGCTGCGGCCACTCCGGCGCCGATCACCGGCGGGTCCGTCCAGCCGCGCTGCGGGCCCTGGGTGAAGACCAGCACCGCCGCGGCGCAGGCCAGCGTCGCCACCAGGGCTCCGGTGATGTCGAGTTTCAGGCGCTCGTGACGGGTTTCTTCGAGTCGGGTCAGCGCAATCCAGATGATCAGCGCACCGATCGGCAGGTTGATCAGGAAGGCCAGCCGCCACGAGATGACGGTCAGTGCCCCGCCGAGCACCAGACCGAGCACCGACCCGATGCCCTGCATGCCGGCCGACATCGCCATCGCGCGGTTGCGGGCGTGGCCGACGGCATAGGTGGTGGCGATCAGTGCCAGGCCGGTCGGCGCCGCGACGGCCGCCCCGATGCCCTGCACAGCCCGCGCGGCGATCAGGAGTGCACCGTCGGTCGCCAGCCCGCAGGCCATCGAGGCGATGGTGAACACGCCGACCCCGGAGATGAACGCCCGCTTATGCCCGATCGCGTCGCCGACCCGCCCGCCGAGCAGCAAAAGCCCGCCGAATGTCAGGACGTACGCGGTGATGACCCAACTCTTACCGGCATCAGAGAGGCCCAGTTCGTCCTGCATCCGGGGCAGTGCGACGATCACGATGGTCCCGTCCAGGGTGGCCATCAATTGCATGCCCGTGATCGCGATGATCGCGATCCCCAGCACGCTGGAGGAAAGCGCTCTGGCCGGCGGTCCGGGAACGCTGAAACCAGCCATGGCCCCCTACCCTACCCAGGTCGGCGCTATCCGGGCCGGGTGCCGGGCGGGCGCTTAAATCTCGCCGGAGTCGATCGCTTCCTTGACTTCCTGCGCATGGGCGACCTGCTTTGCCGAGTAGCCGATGAACAACGCCACCCCGCCGACGATCACCGCTACTGCGGCCACCCACAGCAGACCGTAGGTGTAACCCTGGTCCAGGGCGTGCAGCTGTTCGGGATTCATGTTCTTGACCGGGCCGGTGGTGCCGCCCAGGTAAAGGGTGCGGGAGGTGATCACGGCCTGGATGACGGCCAGGACGACGGGGCCGCCCAGATTCTGCAGCATCAGTGCGATCGCCGACACGGGTCCGATCTGGTCGAACCCGACTCCGGCGATGGCCGACACCGTCAGCGGAACGACGATCATCCCGATGCCGAAGCCGCCGACGGTGATGGGAATCACCAGATTGGGGAAGTACGGGATGTCGGCGCTGAGGGTCGAGCCGTAGATCATCGCGCCGAGGACCAGCACACCGCCGGCGATGACGAGCACCCGTGGCGGGAAGTGCGACACCAGTTGCGACGAGACAGCCAAGCCGACGCCGAGGGCGATGACGAACGGGATGAATCCGATACCGGCTCGCAGCGCGCTGTAGCCCATGATGTCCTGGACGTACAGGCCGATCAGAACGGTCAGGGTGAACATCACCCCGCCGGCCAGGAAGATCGCGGCAAAGGTGGCCAGCCGGTTGCGGTCGCGGAAAAGCTCGAACGGCACCACCGGGTTGATCGCGCTGCGTTCCACGACGACGAAGGCCGCGAAGGCCAGCACGGCCGCCCCGCCGGCCAGCAGCGTCATGGGCGCTAACCAGCCATTCTCCGGCCCCTGGGTGAAGCCGAACACCGCAGCCGTGCAGCCGATCGTCGCCAGCAGGGCACCGGCCGCATCGAGTTTCATCCGCTCCCGGTGGGTCTCGCGCAGGTTGTGATACGCCAGGTAAATCATCAGGATGCCGATCGGCACGTTGACCAGGAAGGCCAGCCGCCAGGACACCTCGGTGAGCGCACCACCGACGACCAAGCCCAGCACCGAGCCGATTCCGGTCATGGCGGCGAACACCGCAGTGGCGGCATTGCGTGCCGGGCCTTTGGGGAATGTGGTGGCGACCAGCGCCAGCCCGGTGGGTGCGGCGATCGCCGCGCCGACGCCCTGGAGCAGCCGCGCGACCACCAACGTCGTTTCATCCCAGGCGATTCCGCACAGCACCGAGGCGATGGTGAATAGTGCGACGCCGACGATGAAGGTCCGCTTACGACCGATGGTGTCGCCGAGTCGCCCGCCGAGCAGCATCAGGCCGCCGAACGTCAGCACATAGGCGGTGATCACCCAACTGCGGCCGGCATCGGACAGGCCCAGCTCGTCCTGGATCTTCGGCAGCGCGACGATGGCCACGGTGGAGTCCATGGTGGCCAGCAGTTGCATACCGCCGATCGCGGCAATGGCGGAGATGAAGCGCCGTGAGGGCAGCCAGCCCGGAATCCGCGTCGCCGCTGCGGAGTGCGGCTGCGCATCTCGCCGTCCCGGACCCAACAGCGGCGCAGGCCCGTCCTGATGGCCGGCCGCGCGGCTGGCCCGTGGCAAGGGCGTGGCGCGCTGCGCGTCATCGAGAGCAGTCATAGCGCCCTACCCTACAGTAATATTAAGAAGACTTTAAAGTCTCGAGTCCGGCCACGGGCCCGATCACGATGATCGCGGGTGGCCGAATGCCCTGGTCGCGGATTTGTTCGGCCACGTCGGCCAGCGTCGTCCGCAGCACCCGTTCGCCGGCCGTGGTGCCCTGCTGGACCACCAGGACCGGCGTCTCGGCTGGTCGGCCGCCTTTCCGCAGGATCTCGGCGAACAACGCGATGCGCTCGACGGCCATCATCAGCACCAGCGTCCCGGTCAACTGCGCGAGGGCATTCCAATTCACTAACGATTCCGGGTGCTCCGGTGACAAATGCCCGCTGACCACGACGAACTCGTGATTCACCGCCCGGTGGGTGACCGGGACGCCCGCCATTGCCGGAACCGCGATCGCGCTGGTGACGCCGGGTACCACTGTGACCGGGATCCCAGCGGCGGCGCAGGCGAGAACTTCCTCATAGCCGCGCGCGAACACGAACGGATCACCGCCTTTGAGACGCACCACGAACTTTCCCGCCCGGGCCCGGTCGATCAGAACGTCATTGATGGATTCCTGCGCCATGGCGCGACCGTAGGGAATCTTGGCCGCGTCGATGATCTCGACGTACGGCGGGAGTTCGGCCAGCAGTTCCGGCGGAGCGAGTCGGTCGGTGACCACGACGTCGGCCGAAGCCAGCAGCCGCCGTCCGCGCACCGTGATCAACTCCGGGTCGCCAGGTCCACCACCAACGAGCGCAACCCCGCCGGGCACCACATCCGAAGCGGTGGCGGCGACGAGGCCCGGTTCGATGCGACCCTGGGCGAACGCCTCCCGGATGGCTGAGCGCACCGCCGCCGAGCGCCGGTGCTCGCCGCCGGCCAGCACCCCGACCATCAGTCCCTCATAGTCGAAGGAGGCCGGGGTGACCGCGGTGCCGTCGCGGCCGGCATCGGCGCGGACGCAGAAAATGCGTCGGCCCTCGGCCTCAGCCACCACCGCGGCGTTCACCTCTGGGTCGTCGGTGGCGGCGATGGCGTACCAGGCGCCGTCGAGGTCGCCGCCGCGGTAGTCCCGCAGGGTCAGGGTGATGCCCGGCCGCTGAAGAGCTAGGGCTTCCACCGCCGGGGTGGCCGCCCTGGCGATGACGTGGACGTCGGCACCGTGCGAGATGAGAACCGGCACCCGGCGCTGCGCCACCGTGCCGCCGCCGATCATGACGACCTTCTTGCCGGCCAAGCGCAGGCCGACCAGGTAGGCGTTCTCGCTCACCTGACGAGCCTAATGAACCTCGCGAGCCTCATGAACCCCGAGGAGCCTCATGAACCCTAAGGAGCCTCATGAACCCTAAGGCGCCTCATGAACCCTGCCGTGGTGACCCGCAGCATGCTCGACGAACCGCCGGACGGCGTGCGGCTGGGCCGCGGGATGGGTATGCAGATAGGACGCATGCACCCCGGCGGCGACCGCGCCATCGCCGGCCGGGTGATCGCCGGGTCGGCGCATGAGCCAGGCCGACTGCACCGGGGTGTCGAATTGCACTGTGGTGCGGTGAAACTCGTGGCCGGTCGCCCGCTGGCCCTCGGTATACAACGCCGAATCGGCCGCTGCGACGGCGTCGCGGTAGCCCAGGGTGAGCCGCGGAGTGAAGGTCGCCGAACCGGACAGCACTCCACACATCGGATGCCCGTCGAGGTCGGACATCAAGTACGTGAGCCCGCCGCATTCGGCGTGCACCGGGCCGCGGGCGGCGAATTCGCGGATCTGGTCGCGCAGTGCGACGTTGCCGGAGAGTTCTTCGCGGTACTGCTCGGGGAATCCGCCCGGCAGCACCAGTGCCGCGGTGCGCTCCGGAAGCGTGTCGGTGATCGGATCGAAGGCCACCACCTCCGCGCCGGCCGCCTGCAGCAGTTCGTCGTACTCGGCGTAGCCGAAGGTGAAGGCCTTACCGGCGGCAACCGCCACCCTAGGGCGACCCGTGACCGGCTCCCCCGCCGCACTCTGTGGCGACCACACCGGACCCGCCACCTCAGATCCGGCCAGTGCGACGACCGCGGTCAGGTCGACGTGCCGGGCGACGAGCTCGGTCATCGCTGCCACCGCGTCACCCGCCGCGTCCCCGTGTTCGGTGGCGGTCACCAACCCGAGATGACGTGACGGCACCGAAAGCTCGTCGTTGCGTGGCACCGCGCCGAGCACTGGGACACCGACGGTCTCGCAGGCCTGTCGCAGGACCGCCTCGTGACGCGCCGAACCCACCCGGTTGAGGATCACTCCTGCAATGCGAACTCCGCGCAGGTATGTCGAAAAGCCATGCAGCACAGCCGCAATGGTCTGACTCTGCCCGCGAACGTCGATAACAAGCACTACCGGGGCACCCAGCAGTTGGGCAACCTGTCCGGTGGAACCGCGTGCCGGAAAACCGAACTGCTCGTCGATGCGGCCGTCGAAAAGGCCCATCACACCTTCGATTACGGCGATATCGGCGCCCGCCGAACCATGGCGGTACAGCGGGCCGATCAGATCCTCGCCGACCAGAACCGGATCGAGGTTGCGGCCCGACCGTCCCGCCGCCAGGGCGTGGTAGCCGGGATCGATGAAGTCCGGTCCGACCTTGAACGGCGCGACCCGCCGGCCGCCGCGGCGCAGCGCCCCCATCAACCCCGTTGCGATGGTGGTCTTTCCGCTTCCCGACGAGGGAGCGCCGATCACAACAGCGGGAGTGCTCGCCACGCCTACCACTCCAGACCGCGCTGGCCCTTGCGGCCGGCATCCATCGGGTGGGCGATCTTGGTCATCTCAGTCACCAGATCGGCGACGTCGAGTAGTCGCGGCGGGGCGTCGCGTCCGGTAATGACGACATGCTGCCGGCCCGGCCGGCCCAGCAACGTGTCGACCACCTCGTCGACGTCGACCCACCCCCACGCCAGTGGGTAGGTGAACTCATCAAGGACGTAGAAGTCGTGTTCCTGCGCGGCCAGGCGGCGCGAGATCTCCGCCCAGCCGGCGGCGGCGGTCGCGGCGTGATCGTCCTCGGCGCCCGGTTTCCTGACCCAGGACCAGCCGGCGCCCATCTTGTGCCACTGGACCGCACCACCGATTCCCTCGTCGTCGTGCAGGCGGCCGAGTCGTTCGAAAACAGTTTCCTCCCCGACCTTCCACTTGGCACTCTTGACGAACTGGAAGACCGCGATGTCCATGCCCGCGTTCCACGCGCGCAACGCCATTCCGAAGGCCGCGGTCGACTTCCCTTTGCCGACACCGGTGTGCACCGCGAGCACCGGGGCGTTACGTCGCTGTCTGGTGGTCAGTCCGTCATCGGGAACGGAAATCGGCTGGCCCTGCGGCATCGCGCGCCCCCTTCCCGGTGTGCACGCTCAGGCCGCCCGACGTACGGCCTGCGCCAGATGATCCGCGCGCAACTGCTCAAGGCGCAACACCGGCGCCCCAAGCTGGCTGGCAAGTTCGTTCGCCAGGCCCAACCGGACATAGGACCTCTCGCAGTCGACCACGACCGCGGCGGCCCCCTCTGCGGCGAACCGCCGTGCAGCCAGGCGACTGCGCCCCAACGGATCCGGGCCGCCGGTCGCGCGGCCATCGGTGAGTATCACCACCAGTGGCCGACGAGTGCGGTCGCGGGCCCGCTCGCGGATCACCACGTCGCGGGCGGCCAGCAGACCCTCGGCCAGTGGGGTGGTGCCGCCGGTGTCGAGTCGGTGCAACCGCCGGGATGCCGTATATGCCGATGCGGTCGGCGGCAACACCAGGCGAGCGCCGGTGGAACGGAACGTGATGACAGCGACCATGTCACGACGCTGGTAGGCGTCACGCAACAGCGACAGCGCCGCGCCGGTCACGGCGGCCATCCGGTCACGGGCGGCCATCGATCCGGAGGCGTCGACGACGAAGATCACCAGGTTGCCTTCCCGGCCGATGCGCGCGGCGCGCCGAATGTCCTCGGCCTCGGGGCGCAGTGGGCCCGCGTCGACACGACGGTTGGCGGCGGCGAGCAGCGTCGCGAACAGGTGCACACCGTGGCCCTGCTCCGGCGTCGCACTGGCGCCGATCATCGCGCCCACGGTGTTGCGGGCCGGTGAACGCCGACCGGCGTGGCCGTCGCCGACACCGGGGACCGTCAGCGCTCGGGTGCGGAATGCCGGGGACGGTGGTGCCGAAGGACGGGTCGGTGGCGACGAATTCGGTTGGCGGAGAGTGGTTTCCGCAGCGCCGTCAGCCGACTGTCCACCGCCCGGTGGATCGGGGTCGGGCTCCGATCCGTCATCGGCGGAGGCCGATAGGGATCCTTCATCGGCGGAGGCCGATAGGGATCCGTCATCGGCGGAGGCCGATAGGGATCCTTCGTCGGCGGTGGCCGATAGTGCTGCGTCGAGATCCCCCGGGTCGATTCCCGGGTCATCGAAGGGGTCGCGGCGACGCCGGTGTGGCAGTGCCAGTTCGGCGGCCACCCGGATGTCCTCTTCGCTGACGGAGTCGGCTCCACGCCAGGCGGCGTGCGCCACTGCGGTGCGGGCTACGACCAGATCCGCACGCATCCCGTCGACGTCGAAGGCCGCGCACAGCGCCGCGATCCGGTTCAGTTCCCGGTCGGACAACTCGACGTCATTCACCCTTGCGCGGGCGGCGGTGATCTTCTGCGCCAGGTCGCTGTCGTGCGCGGTGTATCGGGCGGCGAACCCGGCCGGGTCGGCCTCGTAGTCGAGGCGGCGGCGAATGACCGCACTGCGCACCGCAACCTCACGGGAGGCGTGCACGTCGACGGCAAGACCGAATCGGTCGAGGAGTTGCGGACGCAGTTCTCCCTCTTCGGGGTTCATGGTGCCGATCAGGACGAACCGTGACTCATGTGAGTGCGACACCCCATCACGTTCGATATGAACCCGACCCATCGCCGCGGCATCGAGCAGCACATCGACGAGATGGTCGGGCAGCAGGTTGACCTCGTCGACGTAGAGCACGCCGCCGTGAGCGCGGGAGAGCAGGCCGGGGGAAAACGCGTGCTCGCCGTCGCGCAGCACCTTCTGCAGATCCAGCGAACCCACGACGCGGTCCTCGGTGGCGCCGATCGGCAATTCCACCAACTTCGCGCCCGGATCCGCCTCGGTCAACACCGCGGCCAGGGCTCGAGCGGCGGTCGATTTGGCGGTGCCCTTCTCGCCGCGGATCAGCACGCCGCCGATCTCCGGGCGCACCGCGCACAACAGCAGCGCCAGTCGCAGCCGGTCATGGCCGACGAGGGCGCTGAACGGGTATCCCGGCTGAGTCACGAGTGTTGCATCCTGCGCATCGGAACGTGTGGAATGCCGTCCTCGAAGAACTCGTCGCCGTCCACCACAAAGCCGTGCCGGGCGTACATGTCGATCAGGTAGGTCTGGGCATTGAGCGCGCAGGGGTCTGCACCGACATCGGCCAGGGCGGCCTGCAGCAGGCGGGTCGCGTAGCCGTGGCCTCGGGCCGTCGCTCGGGTGCACACCCGGCCGATTCGAAACTGCCTGCGCCCGCCAGGGTTCCCTTCGATGGGAGCCTCATCGATCAAGCGCAGCGTCGCGATCACCTCGCCGGACTTTTCTTCCAGCCAGAAATGCCGGGTCTGGGCCATCAGGTCGGAGCCGTCGAGATCCGGATAGGGGCAGGCCTGCTCGACGACAAACACCTCGATGCGCAACATCAGCAGGTCATAGAGGATTGCCGCGTCGAGGTCGCGGCCGCAGCAACGGCGCAGCGCAACCGTCACATCGCTCCTTACGTCGCAACCCGCACCCGGTCGGTCACGGCAGTGGGGCTAGATTAACCCGGCTAAGGTTGGCCCGTGACGGCAGTGCAGGCCGAATGGACCGACGATGTCCTGCCCGGATACCGGCAGCACACCCTGGCGCTGGGCACCGATCCCGATGGCGAAGGCGAGTTGTTCGCCACCCTGGTCCGCACTTCCGACTCAATCCCGTCGTCGTCGGTGGTGCTTGCCGTGCACGGCTATACCGACTACTTCTTCAATACCGAACTGGCCGACCACTTCACCGCCCGGGGCTGGCGCTTCTACGGTCTGGATTCGCGCCGGTGCGGCCGCTCCTGGCGGGAGGGCCAGACTCCGCATTTCACCACCGACCTGACCCACTACGACCGCGAACTGGAGGGTGCGCTGGCGATCATCGGCGCGGAAAATCCCGCCGCCCGGGTCTTGGTGTACGGCCACTCCACCGGCGGGCTGGTGGTGTCACTGTGGCTGGACCGGGTGCGCAGCCGCGGCGACACCGCGGCACTGAAGATCGCGGGCCTGGTGCTCAACAGCCCGTTCCTGGACCTGAACGGGCCGGCGATCCTGCGGACCCGGGCCACCTCGACGGCGATCGGGGCGGCATCGCGGGTGCGCGCGACCCGGGTGGTGCGCGGGGCTGGTTCCGGCGGCTACGGGCTCACGCTGCATCGGGCCTACCACGGCGAGTTCGACTACAACCTGACGTGGAAGCCGATCGGCGGTTTCCCGATCACCGTCGGCTGGATTCACGCCATCCGACGCGGCCAGGCCCGCCTTCACCGGGGGCTTGACGTGGGGGTGCCTAATCTCGTGTTGCGCTCCGATCACAGCGTCGCCGAGACCGCCGAGACGCAACTCCTGCAGCGCGGGGACGCCGTGCTCGATGTCGCGCACATTGCCCGCTGGGCGGGCTGCCTGGGTAACCGAACCACCAGTGTTCCGGTGGTCGACGCCAAGCACGACGTGTTTTTGTCGCTGTCCGAACCTCGCGCCGCGGCCTACGCCGAATTGGATCGCTGGCTTGCACGGTTGCCTGCCTCCTAACCTCGGGTTTGCACCTGATCGGCGGCACTAAAGGTCATCAATTCGCGCACCGGCGGAACAAATCACCGGTGGTGCGCGACTATTACGCCGTGGACTGCAACATCGCCCGGGAAGCGCTATCGGCCCGGATCGACGGCGAGCGCGAGCCGATCCCCGCCGCCCGCGTCGATGAACACCTGAGCGGCTGCGAGCCGTGCCGTCAGTGGCGCGCCTCGGCGATCGAGCAGACCCAGATGCTTCGGCGTCTGGCGGGACGCGCGCAGGTCGCCGCCGTCGCCCCGGTCCCACCACCGCAGCCGCTCCGACCGGCGATCCGCCAACTGCAGTCCATTTCGTGGCGGCGATGGGCGTTGGCCGGGGTCGGGGTCATTCAGGTCGCGCTGGCCACCGCACAGGCCTTCGGCGCCCATCTCGGGGTTCCGCACGCGGCCATGGGCGGGCACCTGCTCAACGAATCGACCGCGTGGTCCATGGCACTGGGCGTGGTGATGGTGATCGCCGCGATCCGGCCCGCGGCGGCATCCGGTCTGGCGGGCGTCCTCGGGGCGTTCGTCGCCGTCCTCGGCGTGTACGTGATCAGGGACGCGGCGGCCGGCGCCGTCACCACCGATCGCATCCTGAGCCACCTGCCAGTTGTCGCCGCTGCGGTACTGGCGTTCCTGGTATGGCGCCGGGATCGCCCCGGCGACCCCCAACCACACTCCGACGCGCTGCCGGACTCCGCAGAAATCATATTGCCCGACAACGCCTCTCGGGGTCGCCGCCGCGGTCACCTGCATCCAACCGACGGTTCAGCAGCCTGACTTTCTTCCTCGTTCCCGGAACTAAATGGGATTCATAACGACCAATCATTCGTGAACCCGCCGAAGACCATGTGTTCTTCCAGTGGCACATGGGAATCCGCGAGCACATCGCGTCGGCGCCGCCGATGTTGATCGGTCGACGAAAGATGGCAATCCGAAGATGAACAACCGAAAACGTGGGACGGCACCGAGGGTTCTCGGCGCGCTGGCGGCGGCCGGGGCCCTCGGTCTCGCCGCGCCTGGGACGGTCGCCTCAGCCTGCCCCGAACATGACAATGCATCCGGCTCCGGTGGCCAGAGCAGCAGCGGTGCGGCGGCCAGTGCCGGTGGTGCCCAGAATGCCGGTGGTGCCCAGAATGCCGGTGGTGCCCAGAATGCCGGTGGTGCCAACACCGCCGGCAGCGCGAACCGAACGAGCGCAAACGCTCAGAAGGCCAACAAGGCGACTTCCAAACCAGCCGCCGATGGGGGCCAGGACGCGCCGAACGCATGCTCCGGCAACTCGGGGCGCCTCGACTCAGGACCGTGCGGGACCGACTTCAACTGAGAACACCTTTCCGAACATTCGACCTACCAGGAGAACCCAAGTGACGAAATGCAGCAACCCGAACCATCGCCTCATGATCAGCGCAACCATCGCCGGAGGGGCCGCTCTGTCGGCACTGCTGGTGGTAGCGGCTCCCGGCGCCGGCCAGGCCCATGCCCACGGATACAGCACCCCGTCGGGGGATGCGGTCGGCCGGCCCGGACTGGATAATCCCGCGCCCGTCATGCGCCTCGCCCAGGCCATCGGAGACCACTTCTACAACCAGAACACCCCGCTCAACAAGGCATTCGACGACTCGCCGGTTGGCCAGAACTACCACACCATGTTTGGGTCCCCGGATTACGAGACTCCGACGCACGGGTCGAACGGCACTTTCAAGGGAGTTCTGAACATGCCGGGGGCACTCAAGGATGCCTACAACGGCGCCCAGGCCGCGGGAAGGGGACTGCCGGAGGAGGAGGACCTGCCCGGGACCGTGATTCGGGCCGTCAGCGGGGCACCCGATCCGACGCCGCATGAGACCTCCGGGGGCGGCTCCGAGGCCCCACACGCCGCGGCCTCGATTCCGACGAAATGCACGGCTGCCGTCATCCGGGCGACCCTGCGGGCACAGGGTTCCTGCTAGAGGGTCCCGACGACGACCGTGGCCCGGTCGCGATAGGACCGGGCCACGGTCGCACATCCTCAGAGCATGACGGCGAACATGATCGCCATTCCGGCGGCCATCGTCACCTGGCTCAGGATGCCGAATTGCTGACCGGTCGAACGGGTCGAACCGCCGAGGCGGGCGGTGATATAGCGGTAGATCCAAAAGACCGTGGCAATCGCGAAGCCGACGGTGCAGACCCAATTCAAGACGCCGACCCATTCCGGCGTCGCGGAGGCCGACGGACCGGCCGCCGAGTGACCCCCGTGGCCTGCGTGGCCGGTGTGCCCGGCATGACCGGCGTGCCCGGCCATATCCATCCCAGCCATGTCCATCCCGGCCGGCCCGGGTGCCCGCCGCAGTGCCAACCCACCCATCGCGGCATACATCCACGCCATCGCCAGCATCATCAGGGCGTGATAGGCACTGCCCCACCGCCGTGCGGAGTTGCGCACCGCGATCACCGCGAACCAGATCGCCGCGACCGCGAAAAACACCATCGGCGCCCTGGGTGGGAGTTCCGCGCCGCGCGGCCACGCCATCACCGCCATCGCCACCGCCATGATCACGTGCAGCGAGTTGCCGATGACGTTCGCACCCGAATGACGGTTCGCCACAATCGCCTGGACGTACACGCCGGCGCTGAAGACGAACAGCAGCGTGACGACCCATCGCAGGGTCATGTCCTGGATCATCTCGCCCCTCCGGTGGGCTCTGGACTGGTCACGGCTACTGGTCGGCTCCCACGGGAGGAAAGTTCCCGCCCGGGCCGTCCCGCATCTTAGGCGGCTTAGACTTAGCGTCCATGGCCCCGCCACGATCCGTCTTCCCCCGGTTGATGGTGGCGGGCCGGCTACTGCCGGCCGGATATGCCGTCCTGGCGGCCGCCGTCGCGGGGTACGCGCTCACTTTTCCCTCCGCCGTGCCTTCGACGGCCGTCGCTCATGCACTTGGGATTTTTACCGCCGCTGTTGCCGGTGCAGTGTGTCTGGGCGGCGTTGTGCGGATCCTCATCACTGCACGGCCGGACGATCGTGGCGTCATCGACGCCCCCGCATTCCGCGTTCACCGGGTAGTGGAACGGGTGTCCGTGGTGTGGTTCGTGACGGCGTTGGTCATGGTCGTCATTCAGGTCGCCGCCGACGCCGGGCTCTCACTGCCGCTGCTGTTCAGCGGCGACCGAATCGGCTCCATCGGCAACGCGGTGGGCGCCTCGGCGTACGCACGGGCATGGGTGATGGTCGCCATCTGCGCAGCGGTGACCATGGTGGCTCTGCGACTCACCCTGCGGTGGGATTGGCACGTGCCGCTGTTGATTCCGGCGATCATCGGCGTGGTGGCATTCCCGGTTAACGGCAATGCCAGTTACGGGCCCGACCATGATTACGCCACGAGTTCGGTCATTGTTTTCACGGTTGCGGTCTCGGTGTTCGCCGGAGTGAAGATCACATCAGCATTGGCCGGGGCAACCGGCGCAGTCGGTCAGGCCGAGCGCGTGACGACACTGGTTGCCGGAGTGGTGGCGCTGGTCTTCGGGGCGGTTTTGATGGTGCTCCTGGCTGGGCCGCCACTGGAATCCGGATACGGCCGGTTGGGGCTAGTGGCGGCGGCCGCGCTGCTCACCGGCCTGATCTTCGACTGGCGTGGGCGCGCGTCGGCGTTCAATGCCGTCACGGCGATGGCCGCACTGGCCGCGGTCTCGGCCATGACCGTCCAGATCGCACCCCGGCTACTCCCGTTCTGGTCGGCGGTGTGCTGTTACTACGACATTGCGACCAACACCCGCTTCCTGAGGACCGCCAGCGGTTCGACCGTTTCCCAACTCCTGCTGATTCTCGGCTATGAATTTCCCGGCGCACCGAGTCCCCTGCGGGTGCTGACGTTCTGGCGTTTCGATCCCTTCCTGAGTGTCGGCGGACTTCTGCTGGCCGCCCTTTACCTCGCTGGCGTAGTTCGACTGCGCCGCCGCGGCGACCGGTGGCCGGTTGGACGCACGGTGTCCTGGTTGGCCGGCTGCGCGGCCCTGGTGTTCGCGACCGGTTCGGGTGTCCGGGCCTACGGCTCAGCGATGTTCAGCATCCACATGATCGAGCACATGACGCTGAACATGTTCGTCCCGGTTCTCCTGGTTCTGGGGGCACCGGTGACGTTGGCGTTGCGAGCGTTGCCGAGCGCAGCACCCGGAGCGCCACCGGGTCTCCGGGAATGGATTGTGCGAGCGGTTCATTCGCCATTCACCGCTTTCCTGTCCAATCCGATCACGGCCTTCTTATTGTTCGTCGGGTCGCTCTACGCCGTGTACTTCTCACCGCTGTTCGACACCCTGGTGAGCTACCACTGGGGTCATGAGTTGATGAGCCTGCACTTCATGCTCACCGGCTACCTGTTCTACTGGGGCATCATCGGCATCGATCCGGGCCCGCGCCGCCTTCCGTTCATCGGCAGGCTCGCGTTGTTGTTCGCGACCATGCCCTTTCACGCATTTTTCGGTATCGCGATGATGACGAAGACAATTGCGGTCGGCGGCAACTACTACACCACCATGGCGCTACCCTGGGTATCCAGCCTCACTGACGACCAGCACCTCGGCGGCGCGATCGCCTGGGGAGCCAGTGAAGTGCCGGTGCTCATCGTCGCCATCGCACTGGTCGCGCAGTGGGCCCGGCAGGATCGTCGCGCCGGGGTTCGAGCCGACCGGCACGCCGACGCCGCCTACGGCGACGACGACCTCGAGGCCTATAACGCGATGCTGCGTGACCTGGCCCGCACTCGGCGCTGAATCCGCCCCCTGCCAGGACCGGTATCAACCGTCGGGACCGGCATCAATCGGCCGCGGGCTGCCAGCGCCGTTCGGGGCGGCCATATTTCCAGAATGCGAACGCGACGAGCCAGGTCACCGCGAACAGACCAACCACAACAAAGCCGACGTCGTCCAGGCTCAGCGCGCTCACCCATTCGGTGACCGGGTCGGACACACCGAAATCGTCGTGGGCCACGGAGAGGAGTTGGACGGTCCCGATCAGCGCAGCGACCGTAATCGACAGGCCGGTGACCGTCAGGTTGTAGTAGATCTTGCGGACCGGGTTCGCGAACGCCCAGTCGTAAGCCGCGGACATGAAGATTCCGTCGAGACTGTCCATGAGGCACATGCCCGCGGCGAACAACACCGGTAACGTCAGCACCGCGTACCACGGCATACCCGCCGCCGCCCCGGTTCCCGCCAGCGCGAGCAGGGCCACCTCGGTCGCGGTGTCGAATCCCAATCCGAAGATCGCCCCCACGGCGAACATCTGCCGCGGACGGTTGATCCGTGCCATGACCGGCCGCAGGATCCGCGCCAGCAGGCCACGGTTGTCGAGTTGATCCTCGAGTTCGCGTTCGTCGAAACGACCACCCCGCAGTGCCTTGAACACCCGCCAAATACCGATCAGCGCAACCACATTGACGATTGCAATCAGAAAGAGAAAACCACTCGACGCTAGGGTGCCGATGAGACCCAGTACGTGGCGGGCCGATGAGTCATCGTCCAGAAGCGCTCCGGCGACTCTCGCCGCGGCGATCACCAACAGGGCCAACACCACCACGATTGCAGCGTGTCCCAACGCGAAGAAGAATCCCACCGACTTGGGCCGGGCGTCATCGGCAGTCAATTTGCGGGTGACATTGTCGATGGCAGCGATGTGGTCGACATCAAAGGCATGTCGCAGACCCAGCACGTAAGCGCTCACCCCGAGACCGACCGAGAACACCTGCGCACCGACCGGGTAGTTCTCGGGAGCGATCAGAAATATCAGCAGACCGAATCCGACGGCGTGCAGCACCACGACCACACCGAGGATCGCGGAAACCTCAGCGAAGTCTCTCCGGGTCCATGAACTGACACCCTGCACGGCCATCTGACCTCCCCGTGAGGATTGCGCGTCCCCGTCGTGGCGACTTCGGCCGGGAGGGTCTGGCTACCAACCATGGGCTGGCACGACCCCGGGTGGACACAGTGGCGCGACCGCACCGGAATCTCACCGGTTTCCGCACCGTCCGAACTTCTCGACGACCATACCGCGCCCGGTCACCGCACGATCGTGTAGTCGCCCTCAGCGGCCAACGCGGCTTGGACCTCGGCCTCGTCCAGGTGACGATCGGCATCGATGCGCACCGTCGAGGGCTCCCCCACGCCGAGTTCCACCAGGACGGTGCTCACCCCGGGCAGTGTGTTCAGCGCACCGGTGACGTGGCCGACACAGTTCTGACAACTCAGTCCGGCGACGGTGAAGGTCTGGTACACGGCGATCAACCTTTCGGTAGTGGGGCGGCGCCGAAATTGCGCAGGCGCAGACTGTTGGAGACCACGAAGAACGAGGAGAACGCCATCGCCGCTCCGGCAATCAGCGGGTTGAGCAGGCCCGCCGCGGCGATCGGGATGGCGGCCACGTTGTAGCCGAAGGCCCACGCCATGTTGACCCTGATGGTACGCATCGTCGCCCGGGCCAGGTCCAAGGCCAGGGGCACCGCCCCGAGGTCATCGCGAACCAGGATGATGTCGGCCGCGGCGATCGCCACGTCGGTGCCCCGCCCGATCGCCAGACCGAGGTCGGCTGCCACCAGGGCCGGTCCGTCGTTGATGCCGTCGCCGACCATGGCGACCACCCGACCGCGCTCCCGAAGTTGCTCAATGACGTCGACCTTGCCCTCGGGTAACACCTCGGCAATGACCTCATCGATGCCGACCAGTGCCGCCACCGCAGCGGCGGCGGTGGCGTTATCCCCGGTGAGCAGCACGGTCCGCAGGCCGCCGCGGTGCAGCGCCTCGATAGCACCCGCCGCTGATTCCTTGACCGCATCCGCCACCGCGATCGCGCCGCAGACCTCCTCGTCGACGGACACCAGAACGACTGTCTCGCCGCGTGCTTCGCCATCACGACGTGCGGACTGCACGACCTCCGGAACCGGATTACCGCCACTGATCCACCGTGGCCGGCCCACCGCGATCCGCCGCTGATCCACCAGACCGGCGACTCCATTGCCCGGAAACGCCTGGAATTGGACAGCCGGGCGGCGAGTGCCGGTGGCGGACACGATCGCGGTGCCGACGGCATGCTCGGAGCCGTCCTCCACGGCGGCGGCCAGCGTGAGGATCATCTCGGGCACCCAGCCCGGTGCCGCGGTCACCGCGGTGACCGAGAGGTGTCCGGTGGTGAGGGTGCCGGTCTTGTCGAACACCACGGTGTCGACGGCTCTGCTGGCCTCCAGTGCCCGATGACCCTTGAGGAAAATCCCGAGCTGCGCGCCACGGCCGGACGCCACCATCATCGCCGTCGGGGTCGCCAATCCCAGCGCACACGGGCAGGCGATCACCAGCACCGCCAGAGCGGCCGAGAAGGCCCGGTTGGCGTCCGCGCCGGCCAGTAACCAGCCCGCGGCGGTAAGGCCGGCGATCGCGAACACCACCGGAACGAAGACCGCGGAGATGCGGTCGGCCAGTCGCTGCGCGTCGGCCTTCTGCGCCTGCGCCGCCTCCACCAATCGGACCATTCCGGCGAATCGGGTGTCGGCGCCGACCGCGGCGGCTTCGATGACCAGTCGACCGTCCAGCACCACGGTGCCACCGATCACGCTGCCGCCGGGGTGCACCCGGATCGGTGTCGCCTCGCCGGTCATGGCGCTCATATCGATGGCGGCGCTGCCGTCGACGACCAATCCGTCGGCGGCGATAGTCTCCCCCGGCCGCACCGCGAAGCGCTGCTGCTCCTTGAGTTCGTCGGCGGGAATGATCATTTCGGTGTCGTCGGGAAGCAACACCGACACGCTCTTGGCACTCAGCGCGGCCAGGGCCCGCAGCGCGCTGCCCGCCTTGGACTTCGCGCGGGCCTCGAAGTAGCGTCCGGCCAGCACGAAGACCGTCACGCCGGCGGCCACTTCCAGATAGATGGAATCGCTGCCCATCAGGGCCTGCCACACACCGGTCGTCTCGCGGGCGTCGCTGGCACGCGGTCCGAAGATTGTCGCGATCGACCACACCGTGGCAGCCGTAATACCGACCGAGATCAGTGTCTCCATCGAGGCGGTGCGGTGCCGGGCATTCCGCAACGCAACACGGTGGAACGGCCAGGCGGCCCACGTCACGATCGGCAGCGCCAGTGCGGTGAGCACCCATTGCCAGCCGGTGAAGCGAGTATCGGGGAAGACGGCGAACATCACTGACAGATGGGCCAGTGGCACGAACAGCACTGCCGCGACCGCCAGCCGCACCATGAGCGACCGGGCGACGGCGTCGTCGGGGTCGGGACGGTCATCGGTGTCGCGGCTGCGCGGCTCGGCCTCATAACCCGCCCGGCGCACCACCTCGCACAGATCGTCGTCGGCGAGGGGTTCGGGGGCGTCGACGGTGGCCACCCGAGTCGCGTAATTGACCGAGGCCCGCACACCGTCGATCTTGTTGAGCCGGTTCTCCACCCGGGCTGCGCAGGCGGCACACGTCATCCCGGACACGGCGAGCTCGACGCGCCGCACTTGAGGCGCGTCCGGTCCGCCGACCACGGTCGCGGTCATCGTCCTCCTCCGGTCAAGCCCTGCCACCGTGGTCAAGCCCTGCCACCGTGGTCAAAATTACCCCGAATCGATCCTTCCGCACCCTTGCGGCACCGTAAGCCACTGAATCCTCTAGTGTGCACAATCGTGGCCGACAGCGACCGGGTGACCGCTCTGGCGCTGGCGGCCGGGCGCGGCGATCGCGGCGCGCTCGAGCAGTTCATCCGGGCCACCGAAAAAGACGTCTGGCGCACCGTCGCCTTCCTGGCCGACCCGGGCAGCGCCGATGACCTCACCCAGGAGACCTACCTGCGGGCGCTGAGCGCACTGCCCCGGTTCGCCGGCCGATCCTCGGCGCGAACCTGGCTGCTCTCGATCGCCCGCCGCGTAGTCGTCGACCAGATCCGCCGCAACCAGGCCCGGCCCCGCTGCACCGGCAACGTCGATCTCGAAGGCATCCTCGACGCCCGCCGCGGGGCGGTGCGCTTCGAGGACATCGTTGAGGTCCGGATGCTGCTTGATGGTCTGGACCCCGACCGCCGCGACGCGCTGATACTCACCCAGGTGCTGGGCCTGTCCTATGCGGAGGCGGCCGAAGTGTGCGGATGCCCGCTGGGCACCATCCGATCTCGGGTGGCCAGGGCCCGTGAGGATCTGATCACCGCCGCCCGCCGCGACGACCTCACCGGCTAACACCATCGCGTTCGCCGCCAACCACCCGGCGCGGCAATCGGAGTGCTACAGCGGGGTCACGTAGGCCGAGCTGATTCCGCCATCGACCAGGAAGGTGGAGGCGGTGATGAACGAGGCGTCGTCACTGGCCAGGAATGCCACCGCGGCGGCCAGCTCCTCGGGCTCAGCGAACCGGCCGAGCGGGATGTGCACCAGCCTCCGCGCCGCACGCTCGGGGTCCTTGGCGAACAGCTCCTGCAGCAGCGCAGTGTTCACCGGGCCCGGGCACAGCGCGTTCACCCGGATCCCCTGCCGCGCGAATTGCACACCGAGTTCGCGCGACATCGCCAGGACGCCACCCTTGGACGCGGTGTAGGAGATCTGCGAGGTGGCCGAGCCCATCACGGCCACAAAGGACGCAGTGTTGATGATCGAACCCCGTCCGGCCGGCACCATGTGTCGCAGCGCCGCCCGGCAGCACAGATACACGCTCGTGAGGTTGACGTCCTGCACCCGCTGCCAGGCCGGTAGACCGGTGGTCTCGATCAGGTCGTCCTCGGGCGGGGAGATGCCGGCGTTGTTGAACGCGATGTCCACCGCGCCATAGGTGGCCGCGGCGGTGTCGAACAGGGTGTCCACTGCGGCTTCGTCGGCGACGTCGACGGCGACGAACAGCCCGCCCAGCTCTTCGGCAACTGCTCCGCCGCTGGCGGGGTCGATATCGCCGACCACGATGGTGGCACCCTCGGCGCTCATTCGCCGGGCTGCCGCCAGTCCGATTCCACTCGCGGCACCGGTGATCACGGCCACCTTCCCGGCCAGACGTGCGGTGAGATCGACCGGCGTCACGGCGCCTCCTCTACGGCGAAGAAAACGTTCTTGGTCTCGGTGAAATGCAATGGTGCATCCGGTCCGAGTTCACGGCCCAGACCGGACTGTTTGAACCCGCCGAACGGGGTGTTGAAACGCACCGAGGAGTGCGAATTGACGCTGAGATTACCTGCTTCGACGCCGCGCGCCACCCGCAGCGCGCGCGACAGGTTGTCGGTCCAGATCGACCCCGACAGTCCGTAATCGGTGTCATTGGCCAAGGCGATGGCGTCGGCTTCATCTTCGAACGGCAGGACGACGACGACCGGGCCAAAGATCTCCTCGGTGACGGTGCGGTCCTGCCGCTGCGGGGTCAGGACCGTCGGCGGGAACCAGTAGCCGGGCCCGCGTGGTGCCGATCCCCGGAAGGCGACGGGTGCGTTATCGGGGACGTATCCGGCGACCGAGTCGAACTGTTTGCGAGACACCAGTGGCCCCATCTCGGTGTCGCGGGCGCTGGGATCACCGACGATCACAGCTTTGACCGCCGGTTCGAACAACTCCATGAACCGATCGAAAATGTTGCGCTGCACAAGGATCCGGCTGCGCGCACAGCAGTCCTGACCGGCATTGTCGAACACGCCGTTGGGTGCAGTGGCCGCCGCACGTTCCAGATCACAATCATCGAAGATGATGTTCGCGCTCTTTCCACCCAGTTCCAGGGTCACCCGCTTGACCTGCTGCGCGGCTCCTGCCATCACGCGCACGCCGACCTCGGTGGAGCCGGTGAAGACCAGCTTGCGAACATCCGGATGAGTGATCAGTCGCTCGCCCACCACCGCTCCCCTGCCGGGCAGTATCTGGAACAGATCCGGTGGCAGGCCCGCTTCCACCGCCAGTTCGCCGAGACGGATGGAGGTCAGCGGAGTCAACTCGGCAGGTTTGAGCACCACGGCGTTGCCGGCGGCCAACGCCGGTGCGAATCCCCACGACGCGATGGGCATGGGGAAGTTCCACGGGGTGATCACCCCGATGATGCCCATCGGCTCGTTGAACGTGACGTCGAGGCCGCCCGCGACGGGAATTTGCCTGCCGGACAACCGTTCCGGTGCACCCGCGTAAAACTGCAACACGTCGCGGACATGACCGGCCTCCCACTCGGCCGCGCCGATGGGGTGCCCTGAGTTAGCGACTTCCAGTGCCGCCAGTTCACTCACATGAGCATCGACGACGGCGGCGAAGGAACGCAAGGCGGCCGCACGTTCGGCTGGAGCGTGTGCGGCCCAGGCTTTCTGGGCGACCTTTGCCCGAGCGATGGCGTCGTCGACATCGGCGGTGTCCAATAGTTCGACGGTGCGCAGCACCTGCTCGGTGGCGGGATTGATCAATTCCGTGGTGGTCACGATCTCACGCCTCCTTTCGAATAGGTCCGGGCTGTCACGAAGTTTCGGGCAGCCTCGACCAGCCCGGTGAACAGCCGCAGATCCTCCGAAGCCTCCTCGGGATGCCACTGCACGGCGACGACGAAATCATCCCCGGCCAACTCGACAGCCTCGACGAGGCCGTCGGTATCGCGGGCGCTGACGACCAGCCCCTCACCGATCCGGTCGATGCCCTGGTGGTGGTAGCACTGCACCGTCGCGCTCACGCCAATCAAACGTCCCAATCGGCTGCCCTCAACGGTCCGCACTGTGGAGGTGGCAAACACCGCATTGCCCCGTTGGTGACCAGCGTGGCCGAGCAGGTCCGGCAGATGCTGGTGCAGGCTGCCCCCCAGGGCCACATTGAGCACCTGTGCCCCGCGGCAGATGCCCAGCACCGGCATGCCGCGCCGCAACGCATCACCGAGTAGTGCGAACTCCCAGGCGTCGCGGTCAACGGCCGGCTCATCGGTGGCCGGGTGCGGCTCGTTGTTGTAGGCGGCGGGATCGACGTCACGGCCGCCGGTGAGGACCAGCCCGTCGAGGCCGTCCAGCACCCGCGCGGCGATGCCGACACCGACGGGCTGAGGTGGCAGCAGCACGGTGATCCCACCGGCCGTGGTGACCGCATCCAGGTAGCTCTTGTGCAGGAAAGCGGCTGGGACATCCCACGCTCCGGTCTGCGCCTGTTGCAAGTAGGTGGTCAGGCCGATGACCGGAAGGCTGCCCGCCGCGTCAGAAGCGCTCAAAACCACGCACCCGCTCCCAGTCGGTGACCGCCGAACTGAACGCGGCGAGTTCGACCCGGGCATTGTTGAGGTAGTGCTCGACGACCTCGTCCCCGAACGCCTCGCGCGCCACCGGCGAGTGTTCGAATAACCCGGCCGCCTCGGCCAGCGTGGTCGGCAACCGCGGCGCGCCGCCGGCGTAGGCGTTGCCCGTGCACGGCTCGGGAAGCTCCATCCCCTGGTCGATGCCGTGCAGTCCACCGGCGATCAGCGCGGCCACCGCCAGATACTGGTTGACGTCACCGCCGGCGGTGCGGGACTCCATTCTCATTGAGCGGCCCGCGCCGACGACCCGTAGCGCACACGTCCGGTTGTCCACGCCCCACGCGATCGCGGTCGGGGCAAAGCTTCCGGCAGCGAATCGTTTGTAGGAGTTGATATTCGGGGCACTAAACAGCGTGAGCTCGCGCATGGTGGCGAGCTGTCCGGCAATGAAGCTGCGGAACATCGAGGACATGCCCAATGGATCGGATGCGTCGGCGAGGACAGCGGCGCCATCGGTGCTGCGCAACGAAATGTGGATATGACAGCTGTTGCCCTCGCGCTCGTCGAACTTGGCCATGAAGGTCAGTGCTTTGCCGTGCTGGTCGGCGATCTCCTTGGCGCCGTTCTTGTAGATCGTGTGGTTGTCACAGGTGACCAGGGCGTCGTCGTAACGGAAGGAGATCTCCTGCTGGCCGGCATTGCACTCGCCCTTGACGCCTTCGCAATACATGCCGGCGCCGTCCATGCCCAGGCGGATATCGCGGAGCAGCGGCTCCAGGCGCGTCGAGGCACCGATGGCGTAGTCGATGTTGTAGTCGCTGGCTTTGCGCAATCCGTGGTAGCCGGCCGCCCAGGCCTCGCGGTAGGTGTCCTCGAAGACCATGAACTCCAACTCGGTGCCGACGAAGGCAGCCAGGCCGCGCTTGGCCAGTCGGTCGAGTTGGGTGCGCAGGATGTGCCGCGGCGCGACGATCACCGGATCGCCGATTGCCCACTTCAGATCCGCCATCACCAGGGCTGTTCCGGGCAGCCACGGAATCATCCGCAGAGTACTGATGTCGGGCGCCATCACCATGTCGCCGTAGCCGGACTCCCAACTCGACATCCGGTATCCGTCGACGGTGTTCATCTCCACGTCGGTGGCGAGCAGATAGTTACAGCACTCCGCGCCGTGCGCGGCGACCTCCTCGGCGAACAACCGGGCCGAGACCCGTTTGCCGACAAGCCTGCCCTGCATGTCGGCGAACCCGACGATCACCGTGTCGATCTCGCCGGCGGCCATCAGCCGCTCCAACTCCCCGGGCGTCAGCAACCCGTGCCGACGGCCCGCGGTGTTCTGCGTTGCCACGAGTACTCCCTCCGAGTGAACGTAATGGCAGACCGTGCGCGGTCGGCTCCAAGGTTTACACAACCGACACGGGAAAAGGTAGGACGCTAAGCCCCTAACCGGCATATCGTCCTACCACGCCCGCACGGAGTTTGTCCTATTGCGCTCGCATCGAGTCCGGCGAAGGAGACCTACCATGCCCGAGGGCCACGAACTGCTCGACGATGACGAACGCCATCTCGCCCGACTGGGTTACGCCCAGGAACTCGACCGCTCCTGGTCGGGGTTCAACAACTTCGCCATCTCGTTCTCGATCATCTCGATCCTGGCGGGCTGCTTCTCATCGTTCGGCCTGGGCTGGAACAACGGCGGGCCGGCGGCGATCGCGTGGGGCTGGCCGATCTTTGCGGGGTTCATCCTGCTGGTCGGCTTCTGCATGTCGGAGTTGGTGTCGGCGTTCCCCACCTCCGGTGGAATCTACTGGTGGGCGGCCAAACTCGGCGGACCGAAGGCCGGCTACTACACCGGCTGGCTGAACCTCGTCGGGCTGATCGCGATCCTGGCGTCGGTGTCCTACAGCAGCGCGACATTCCTGGATCTCACCCTGGGCACGCTCAGCGAAGACTGGTTAGCGGGCTACAGCCTGCGGCGGGTGTTCGCGATGTTTCTGATCATCCTGGTGGTGGTGGCGGTCATCAACATCTTCTCCAGCCACCTGCTTGCCGTGATCAACAACATCTCGGTGTGGTGGCATGTGGCCGGTGCGGCAGCGGTGATCGCGATCCTCTTCCTGGTTCCGGAGCGCCACGCCACCGTCGGGGAAGTCTTCGCCCGGACCGTCAACAACAGCGGCATGTTCGGTGGATCCACCTCCGGGTGGGGCTGGCTGCTCTTCGTTCTGCCGATCTCGGCGATCCTCACCCAGTACACGATCACCGGCTATGACGCCTCAGCCCACCTATCCGAGGAAACCCGCAGTGCCGCCGATTCCGCGGCAAAGGGCATCTGGCGATCGATCTTCTACTCGGCAATCGGCGGCTGGATTCTCCTGCTGTCCTTCCTGTTCGCGGTGCAAGACGCCGACGGAGTATCGGCGGCCGGCGGCGGGGTGGCGGCAATTTTCAACCAGGCGCTGACGTCCAAGTGGGCCGCGGCGGTGCTGTTCATCTCCACTGCCGGACAGTTGTTCTGCACCACGGCCTGCCAGACCAGCGCCTCGCGGATGCTGTTCGCCTTCAGCCGTGACCGCGCGGTGCCCGGACATCGGTTGTGGTCGGCGGTGAACTCTCGGCGGGTGCCGGCGAATGCGGTCATCGTCACCGCGGTGATCGCAGCCCTGATCACCCTGCCCGCACTGGTCGAGGTCGATATCAACGGTGCACCGGTGCCGATCGCCTTTTTCGCGGTGGTCTCCATCGGTGTGGTCGGGCTGTACCTGGCCTTCGCGGTGCCGATCTACTACCGCCTCAAAGCCGGTGACTCCTTTGCCGTGGGTAGCTGGAATCTGGGCAAGCACTACCGATGGATGGCACCACTGGCGCTGGCCGAGATCATCCTCACCTCAATCGTCGCGATGTTTCCGACCTCGCTGGGCGGTATGCCCTGGGATCCCAGCTTCGAGTGGAAGTTTTTGAACTACACCCCGTTGCTCGTCGGCGGCACACTGATTTTGCTGTGGATCTACTGGCATGTCTCGGTGAAGAAGTGGTTCACCGGACCGGTGCGCCAGGTGGACGAGAGTGGCGCGCAGCTGGACGGGATTCGCTAGCCGGGGTTCAGACTCCGACCACCCGGATCAGGTCTTCCAGCCCGCCGAAGTCGGCGATGTTGCGGGTGTAGAGGTCGAGGCCGCGGGTGTGCGCCGTGGCGGCGATCAGCAGGTCTGCGAACCTCGTCCGGGGATGCGGGCCGTTGCCCAGCGCAGCCGCTGCCACGAGGCCGTAACTGCGTGCGGCGGCAGCGTCGAACGGGATGGGTTCGAACGTCGCCTCGACCTCCTGGAGTCGGGCCTGTCGCCTGGCCGCCTCCGCCGCATCCCCGGCCAGCAGTGGCCCAGCCGCCAATTCGGCGGCGGTGATGGCCGAGATCGCCACCTCGTCGGGCAACGCGGCTCGCAACGCGGGGTCGTGCCAGTCGATCACCACCGAGGTGTCCAGCAGCCCGGCCGCGGTCACCGCGTGATGCCCTGATCGAAGGCAGCATCGAGATCCGCGCGAAAACGGCGGTGGTCGATTCGGACGTCGGCCGCAGCCAGTTCGTCGATGTCCTTACGGCTGACGAAGGTGCGCCGATGCGCCCGGATCGGCCTGAGTTCGGCCACCGGTTCCCCGTTGCGGGTGACGATGAACGTCTCTCCCGCCGTCACGGCCTCAATCACTTTCGCGTTGTCGTTGCGTAGTTCTCGCTGCGGGATAGTCTTGGCCATCGCCCTAGTGTAGCGATAAAAGCTACACATCGCTACGGGGCCGAGCGTCACCGCACCTAGCTGTCGGTCGGTCTGTCGATGGCGATGACTTCACCGCGGTTGATCGACACCCAGTCGCGGGCTTGCAGATAGGGGCGGAACGCCTCGGCGATCGCCTGCTCATCGGCGGAGGTCTTCGGCCGCTGCAGTTCATAGAGATGCGGGAACTCCGTCCACGCGACGACGGCGTCCCAGAGTCGCACGGCCGCATCCCCGGTCGGCGGGTCGACGAGCACCGGCCCAAACAGGCACTGACCGTCTGGGAAGAACAGTGTCGGCACCCCGTAACCGTTGGCGTCGACGACGCGTTGATGCTCGGCACGCACCTCGTCGTGGGTGCTGGGATCGGCGATCGCCGCATCGACCAGATCGGGATCCATACCCAACTCGGCCAGCAGGTGACGGGCAACGGACCTCTCGTGCGGCTTGTGTCCCTCGACGTGCAGGGCCCGGCCGGCCCGGGAGTACCAGGCGTCCAGGTCGGCCATCGACTGCCGCCGCAGCAACGCACCGATGCGCATCATTGACCACCCGTAGGACCAGTCGCGTTCCCAGGGATGCTTCTTGCCCTCGACGCGGTTGATCTCCTCAAGACTGAAGAAGCGCCAGTTCACCTGCAGCCCTGTCAATCTGCTGACCTCGCGAATCCAGAGCGAGGTCTGATAGGCATACGGGCACATCACATCGAAGTGGAAGTCAACGGACTCCGGACGCTCGGTCACATCGTGTACCGGAGATTGCGGGCGGCGCGCTCACCAAGTTCGGCATCGCCGGTCCAGGTGATCGCGCGCGCGTCGATGGGCCCTTGGGGATCAATGCGCCCGCAGGCTAACTGGATGAACGTCGTCGAGTCGGTATTCACTTCGACGTCCGGATTATCGAGGCGCTCAACCCGTTTGGCGCGTCCGTCTACGGCAACGGCATAATTGGCGGCGATCGGACCGTCAAGGTGGAAGACGATGCTCTTGCCGTCGGGCAAGCCCACCTTCTTGCCGACAATGTAACTCAGCGAGCCTTCGACCTCAGCCAGCGCGATCTCGGCGGCCACCCCGGTGTCGTCGGTCGACAGGCCTAACGGTGTGGTGATGTCACGCTCGTGAACCCAGAAATCGAACACCCGGATCGCCAGGAACTTCCCGTAGGTGCCCGGGCCGACCGGCGTGAATGACGGGCGCTCCACATCGGCCTGCGACAGCGCGTCCAGATCGCGCCGGCGACTGGCGAAGACCGCGCGAACCTCATCGAGATACTGCGCCCCGTGCAGACCCGCGGTCCGCGCCAGGAATTCCCCGGCCCGCTCGAACGGCGGGACCGCCGCGGCGTCCTCGGGCATCCAACCGGCCAGCACCGCCTCGACACCGGTCAGGTGGTCGACCACCCCGCGCACCGTCCACTCCGGGCATAGCGACTGCACCGCCCACTGGGCCTGATCGAGCCCGGCGCACAACCCTTCCACCTCTGAGTAACAACTGTTCAATGCGGCGCGAAGCTCCTCGACGCTACGCGCCGCCGGGCCTGATGCCATCGTGGAAACCTCCGTCGCGAAATGATGCCGGGGCAGACACCCCTGGCCGGAATCTTTATTAGTAGATCACTGCCGACAATATGGTTGTGCTGTACACGTGATTGGCGCGAAGGATTATCCGCAGAGCCGTCTGCTATTTCGCCCATGGATACGCCGCCGATCAAGCGTGGCCGCGGTCGGCCCCGGATCCACGAAGACGACGTCCTCCTCGAGGCTGCGTTCAAGGCGTTCGCGGCCGAAGGCTACGAGGGCATGTCGGTGCGGACGGTGGCAACCGGACTCGGACTGAGCCACGGTGCGTTGAACCGGCGCTTCGGCTACAAATGGGAGATCTTCGAAGCCGCGATCACCCACGGCTTCGCGACGATGCTCGCCGCGATGGAGTCTGAACGGACCACGCGACCGGTGCCGGCCGATGACCTGGCGGAGGTCCGCGAGATCATCCGCAGTTTCATGGTGGTCAACGAACATCGCCCCGAGTTCTGCCAGCTGATGAACATGGAGGGTCTGCGCCGAACCCCGCAACTCGAGGTGATCATGGCGGCCAGCCTCGACGCCCTCATTCCCCATTTCAGCGCACTGCTGCGCCGATTGGAGACCGCAGGCATGATCTACCCGATCACGATGCGGGCCCTGTTCTTTCTGGTGGCCCATGGTGCCGAAGCGGCATTCAGCCTGACGGGCATCTCGTCGTACTTCGATGACCTCGACGGCCCCCTCGACGCCCAGGCTCACATCGAGGCGATGACGGATCTGATCATGCGTGGGATTACCCGCTAGACGTCAGGGTTGCGCGCTGGACCTTCGAATCGCGTTCTAGTTCAAGCACTTCCATCAGGAGATTCTCGTTGATAACGTCGAATTCGATGTCTTCAACCCTCATGTGGTGTCGCACTCGATTGAAGAACTCGTTCACCGCCGAGTTGTACTTGAAGATGGCATGTCGATTGAGATCCGGCGCCGCAACATCGGTCAACTGCGCGGCAATCGCGGTGTAGGCGACCCGCTGGGCGCTGTCAGCGACATCGGCCGGCGCCGCCAGCCGGATTTCAGAGAGCAGTGACGTAACTTCCCGGGCTTCATTGTCAAGGACTCCGGTCTCCTTGGCCAGCTGCATCAGAATTCGCATCCGTCCCCCGCCGGCTTCAATCCCCGGATAGATCCCTCTCGCGGCCTCGAGGGCTTCTTCGTCATCGGTCTCGGGTGACATCACCACTGCGGCCGCCGGCCCCCACCGCTGGGCTATCCGCTCCAGCGCGGTGCCTGCTTCTAGTTTTTCGATCCCGGTGATGAACGCGATCGCGCCTTCGCGCAGCAGCGTGTTGCGGCTCCGCGACTCTTCGGCGGCCGACGTGCGTTCGTGCATTCTGGTCGACGTCCAGTACCCGACGAGACCACCGACCACCGTGCCCAGCAGGCTCGACGCCGCTGTCATGGCCGGAATGACCCAGACGGAAGTGTCAGCCATAAGTGTCGCTTCCCCCCGGGACCCGGGCGTACCTAGCAGGTGCTGGAGCGTAGGACGATCTCGGCGGCCAGTTGAGCTGTCGACTCCGCGGCACTGCGCCGGCCGGCGGATTCCACCAACCGGAAGTCGCCGTAGACAAACCTGTGGCTGGCCCGGACCATCGCCCGCGCCGCCGGGCTGGCCACCAGGGCCGTGGTGTTCATTTCAACCGGTGGGCAATCCGGGTCCCGGATCACGCCCTGCGGATCGGGAACGCGCGGATGCCCACGGTCGATCACCACCAGCCCGGTGAACCGATCGGGCCGCGCCGCCGCGGCCTCCCACGCCAACTCGGCCCCGAACCGGTCTCCGACGAGCACCGCCCAGGGGACCTCGAGGGTGTCCAGCACGGCCGCCACCGCCTTGTGATGCAGCCGGGCATCAGCGCCGATGACAACGGTGCGGATCGACGCGATATGCAGGCGCTGACACAGCACGTCATAGGCGGCCGGCGGGTGCGCGGCGGCGCCCAGCACCACGACGTAGGGCCCTCTGTCCGCCCCGGTGACACTCACCGGCACCGGGAATCCGTCGACGGTCATCAGCGTCGCAGGCATCCCCGTACGCTACTGCGCGTCGAGTGCCGGCGAAGCGGTTTTTCTCGATCACGCTGCCGGCCGCCGTCAGGACGAACGGATTCTGGCAACCTGCTGGGCAAAGACGTCCAGAAACGTCTGCGGCAGTTCGGCTTTGGCCTCGATACGGGGGTTACCGGCCGGTAACGCAATGCCGAACACCGCATGATCGCCAATGTTCTGGAACGCCGTGTAGATGCTGCTGGCAGAGTTCCGCAGCGTCATCGTCTGCTCATAACCCAGCGCGTCAGGTTCCAGACCAGGCAACTCGACGGTCGTGATGGGGATGCCCGGGGAGTCCGGATCGAAGAAGGCTTCGAACTTCGCGCAACGGCCCGCCGCAGCGTCGATCTTGTCGAGGTCCAGGTTCCACGACAGCAGGGTCATGGCGATGCGCGCCCCGTCGTAGGACACCGCGTACTTGGCCGCACTCCCGGGCCCACGCTCGGCCGACTGGGCGATCACGTTGGTCAGCGCATTGGAGCACCCCTGCGGACGCGACAACATCGGGCCGGGCTCACCGGCGCCGTCGGGTTGTCCGGGGTCCTCGATGATCCGGTCGTACAGCACGCCAGGCGGGAAATCAGATGGGCGCAACAGTGCCCGCTCAAGGACAGCCCCCGGCCAGGTGGCGATGCCGGTTACCGTGGTGGAACAGCCGCTGAGCGCGACGACTGCCGCGAACAACATCGCGGGCACTCTCCGGCATGGCACGGCATCAGCGAGCATGGGATCAGGGTAGGCGACGGGGCCGTGCCCGCAGGCCGACGGCACTGGTGATGGTCGGGCGGACCGGCGGCGGACCGTCCAGCAAGCCCAGCACGGCGTCGAGGTCAAGGTGGGCGGTCAGCAGATCGGCCATCACCTCCAACTGCGCGTCACGGCGCGCGGTCACGCTGACATCACCCGACACTTCGAACCCGGTCCGGCCGGCCGCCGCCGCGGCGGTGGCGATCCAGTCCCGCCGGAATTCATCGTTGTCCAGCAGTCCATGCCAGTGGGTGCCGAACACCTGGTCGCGTCGGTAGCCCTGCGCGGTGCCCTCGGCGGTGAACCATGTGCTCTCGGCGCAGCGGGTCAGCATGCCGTGATGGATTTCGTATCCGGTCAGGGGGACGTCCCAGCGCCGCAGTTCCTTCTCGGCGGCGAAGACCACATCGGCGTCGAGCAGGCCGAGTCCGTCGACGCTGCCACTGCGGCTCTCGACAGTGTCCTCGATGTGCCGACACAGCATCTGAAACCCTCCGCAGATGCCCAGCACCGGCCGCCCCGAACCGGCGTGGGCGGCGATCGCGTCGGCCAGGCCCCGCGTCCGCAGCCAGCCCAGATCCGCGACGGTGGCCTTGCTGCCCGGGATGACGATCACGTCGGCATCAGCCAGATCCGCGGGTTCGCTGATCCAGCGCACCAACACACCGGGTTCGCAGGCCAGCGCCTCGATGTCGGTGGAATTGGAAATCCGCGGCAACCGGATCACGCCGACCCGCAGCACCTGATCGCCGTGCGGCGGCATCGGCACCCCGACGATCTCCCCTGCCACCACCGACAGTGAATCCTCGGCGTCAAGCCACAGTTCGTCGCTGTAGGGCAGCACGCCGTAGGTCGGGCGGCCGGTCAGCGCGGCCAGTTGATCCAGGCCAGGCGCCAGCAGTGCCGGATCACCGCGGAACTTGTTGATGATGAACCCGGCGATGAGCCCCTGATCCTCCGGTGACAGCACGGCGACGGTTCCGAACAGGTGCGCCAGCACGCCACCACGATCGATGTCGCCTACGATCACGACGGGGAGGTTGGCCGCACGGGCCAGTCCCATATTCGCCAAGTCGGTTGCGCGCAGGTTGATCTCGGCGGGTGACCCGGCACCCTCACAGATCACCACCTCGAATTCTTCCCGCAGTCCGGCGAGTTCTTCAGCGACCACTCGGGCCAGATCGTCGCGGTGTTTGATGTAGTCGGTCGCACTGACATTGCCGACCGCCCTACCGCGCACCAGCAATTGGGAGGTGCGGTCGCTACCGGGTTTGAGTAGCACCGGGTTGAACCGGACACTGGGCGCCAGACCCGCCGCACGGGCCTGGGTGCCCTGGGCCCGGCCGATCTCGCCACCCTCGACGGTGACACACGAGTTATTACTCATATTCTGTGCCTTGAACGGCGCGACCCGAATCCCTTTGCGCGCCAACAACCGGCACAGGCCGGCCACCACCATCGACTTGCCGGCATCGGACGTGGCGCCGGCAATCAGCAGTGCCGGGCTCATGTCGCCACTGCCGTCATTGGGGCCGGGGTGGGACATCACGGCAACGTGAGAATCTCGGCGCCGTCCTCGGTGACGACCAGGGTGTGCTCGAACTGAGCGGTCCACTTGCGATCGGAGGTAGCCACCGTCCAGCCGTCGTCCCAGATCTCGTAGTCCAGCGAACCCAGGTTGATCATTGGTTCGACGGTGAACGTCATTCCCGGCTCAAGTACGGTTTCCACGCTCGGCTGGTCGTAGTGCAGCACCACTAAACCGTTGTGAAACGTAGTTCCGATTCCGTGGCCGGTGAAGTCTCGAACGACGTTGTAGCCGAAGCGATTCGCATACGCTTCGATCACCCTGCCCACCACCGACAACGCCCGGCCCGGCTTGACCGCCTTGATGGCGCGCATGGTCGCCTCGTGCGTGCGCTCGACCAGCAGTCGGTGTTCCGCACTGACGTCACCGGCCAGGAAAGTGGCGTTGGTGTCGCCGTGCACCCCGTCGATATAAGCGGTGACGTCGATATTCACGATGTCGCCATCGGCAACGACGGTCGAGTCCGGGATGCCGTGGCAGATGACCTCATTCAGCGAGGTGCAGCAGGACTTCGGGAAACCCTTGTAGCCCAGCGTCGACGGGTAGGCACCGTGGTCGATCATGTAGTGATGGGCGATCCGGTCTAGTTCATCGGTGGTGACACCGGGTGCGACGGCGTTGCCGGCCTCAGCCAGCGCACCGGCGGCAATGCGACCGGCAATGCGCATCTTCTCGATCACCTCAGGCGTCTGCACCCAGGGCTCGCTACCCTCCGCCGCGGTGGAACGGCCGACGTACTCGGGCCGTGGAATCGACTTCGGCACCGGCAGGAGCGGTGAGACGACCCCGGAACTCAGGGGGCTACGCACTTCGGTGAGTCCTCACGGTCAATCGCGCAGCGCCGTCGACGGGCCCCGTCTTAGCGGCGGCCGCCTTGGCCCGCGGATGCTCACCGAGCCCATCACCACCCGCCCGGTCAGCACCACATGTGGCTTGCCGTCACTCGGCGGATCCTTACGCCGGTCACGGGCGCTGCCGCCGTAGACGATCACGTCGTCGATCGAGGCGCTCGCACCATCGGGAAGCCGAATGTGCACCGACCCGCGGACCATGTCCAACTCGATCACCACCACCGGGCCGGCGAAGCGAGCGTGGGTGAGGTCGAGAACCACTGAACCCACCCGGCGCACCAGTGCCAGCCGGGTCGGTACCGTCCACTGACCGTGCCGGCGCAGCGAGCCCAGCCACCCACGCAGTTCGAGGCGATCCACGGCGGACGTGGCGATGGCGCCCGGCCCCGGCAGGTCCTCGATCAGCGCTTCGAGATCGCCTGGCTGGCGGGCCGATGACACCTGAGCGGAACGCTCCTCGAACTCCCCGATGTCGATCAGGCCCAGCGCGACGGCGTTGTGCAGTCGCCGCAGCGTTCCGTTGCGGTCGGCATCCGACAGCCGCATCGCGGGAGTGTTCTCGATCTCGGTCATGGCCTCTTCAACTTACCCGCTGATCTAGGCTTGCCCCATGTCTGATCTGACCCGACGAACCATCCTCGGCGCCGCCGTCGCCGGTGCCGCCGTCGCTCCCCTTGCTGCCTGCGCCAACAGTGCCGAGGCCCCTGCGGCGCAGACCCCGAAGGCGGGCCAGGCACTTGCCGCGACCACCGACATCGGGGTGGGCGGTGCCACGATCGTCGATGGCACCCTGATCAGTCAGCCCACCGCCGGGGTGTTCGACGGTTTCATCGCCCGGTGCACGCATGCCGGCTGCGCGCTGGCGGTCAAGGGCGACTCCGTCGACTGCGCCTGCCACGGCAGCAAGTTCGCCTTCGACGGGACGGTGACCCAGGGTCCGGCGACCAAGCCGCTAACCTCCCGACCGTTGACGGTGCAGGGCGGCGAAATCATGATCGCCGAGGCGGGCTCGAGCTAAATCGATCAGGCCAGATAGCCGTCGGGGAGTTCCTGCAGCATCTCCCGCACCATGCGGACCGCGTAGGTCGATGACCCGCCGCCGACGATGAGGGCCGCGAACGCCAAGTCGCCGCGGTAGCCGGCGAACCAGGCGTGCGAGCCGCCCTCGAACTCGGCCTCGCCAGTCTTGCCGAAGACTTCTCCGGCGCCGTCGATGTCCTTGGCAGTGCCATTGGTGACCACCAGTCGCATCATCGACCGCAGTCCGTCCAGTACCGCCGGATCCGCCGGCGGATGTGCACCGGTCTCGGTGGTCTGGCTGCCGACGATCAGATGCGGCGTCGGCGTCGCGCCGGCCGCCACGGTTGCCGCCGCCAGCGCCATCCCGAACGGGGTGACCAGCACCTTGCCCTGGCCGAATCCGTCCTCGGTACGTTCGGTGAGGTCGACCGTTGCCGGCACGGTGCCGGTGACCGTCGTCAGACCCTCGATCGTGAAGTCGGCGCCGATCCCGTACTGGGAGGCCGCCACCGTCAGCGCCGAGGGCGGCATCCGGCTGGCCAGTTCGGCAAACGTCGTGTTGCAGGAGTTGGCGAAAGCCCGTGCCATCGGAACCGTGCCCAGGTCGAACTTGTCGTAGTTCGGGATGGTGCGGTGGCCGATGTCGATTTCACCGGGGCATCCCAGCAGAGTGTTGGGTGTGGCCATGTTGCGGCCGATAGCCGCTGCAGCCGTGACGATCTTGAAGGTCGATCCCGGGGGGTAGAGACCGGTGGTGGCCGCCGGTCCGTCCGCGTCGGCGGCGCCGTTCTGGGCCACACCGAGAATTTCGCCCGTCGACGGTTTGATCACGACCAGCATGGCCTTGCGCCACTGGCCGTCGACGGCGTGCTGTGCGGCGTCCTGCACCCCGCGGTTCAGCGTCAGGGAGATCGACGGCGCCGGCTTGGCCGCTACCTCGGTGAGGACGTCGATGTCGGCGCTGTTCTCGTTGACGCTCACCACCCGCCAGCCGGACTCACCGTCGAGTTCATCGAGTACCGCCTTCTTCACCTCGCTGACCACGGCCGGCGCGAAGTCCGCGCTGGTGGGCAGCATGTCGGCCAGCGGAGTGACGATCACCCCCGGCAGTCCTTCCAACACCGGGGCCACCCGGTCATGGTCGGCGGGTTTCAGGGTGATCAGATCCAGCGGCCCGACCGAGGAACTAGCCTGCTCGGCCAGCCGCTGCGGGGTGAGCGTGTCGTCGAGCGGACGGAGCATGTCGGCGATCACCCGCGCGGTCGACATCAGCGCAGCACCGGCCCCGGCGGCGTCGAGTTGGTAGCGGAAGGTGTTGCCGGGCACCAGCACTTCGGTGCCGCTCATCTCGTTGACGGACGGCCGCCGGGGAGGGTCGGCTCGCAGTTCGAAGCTCTGGTTCTCCCCGAGTTTGGGGTGCAGTGCGCTGGCGGTCCAGCGGATCCGCCACGCCCCCTCATCGCGGATCATGTTCAGCACGCCGTCGTAGGTCCAGCTGCGTTCCTTGGGTAGTTCCCAGGTGAATCGGTAGTTCACGCTGCCGGTGTCCTCGGTGTAGCGCGAGCCCAGGATCTTGGCATCCAGATGGGTGGCCTGCAGCCCCGAGAACGCCTCGTTGAGCGCGGCGTGGGCCTCGCTGGGCAGGTCACTGAGCTGCGCGGCCGCCCCGGTGTTGCCGCGGCCCAGTTCGGCGAAGAACCGGGCGGCCGCCGGGGACGGGCCGTCCGGGCGGGGCGTGCAGCCCGACAGGCTTCCTGCTACCAGGAGTGCGAGCGCCGCGGACAGTCCTGTGACTCGTGTGATTAGTGAGGTGCAAGTTGCCATTGGGGCAAATGTTATGAGTTTGTCACCTAAAAGCGCGGGAGGCGCACCGCAGAACTGCCCGCGAGCGTGCGCTGAGGTCTCACGTACGGCGGCGTGTCGCGCGCCGACGCGCACGCTGGCGGGGTTGCCATCCGTCCGGGCGCCGGACCGGTCAGTCGAGCAGAACCGTCGCGAAGGTTCCCACTTCGGTGAACCCGACCCGGGCATAGGCAGCCCGGGCGATGGTGTTGTAGCCGTTGACGTAGAGGCTGGCCACCCGCCCGGTCTGGATCACCGCCGCGGCGACCGACGCGGTGCCGGCCGTTCCGAGTCCGCGACCGCGCCATTCCGGGTGTACCCAGACTCCCTGGATCTGGCCGACGGCCGGGGACTGCGCACCGATTTCGGCCTTGAAGACCACACGGCCGTGCTCAAAGCGCGCGAAAGCCCGCCCGGCCCCGATCAGTCCGGCCACCCGCCGTCGATAGCCGCGACCGCCGTCCCCCACCCTCGGGTCGATACCGACCTCGCCGATGAACATGTCGACCGCGGCCACCAGATAGGCATCGAGTTCCTCGATCCGCACCCGCCGCACCCCGGGGTCCAGGGCGCACCAGGGGCGCGACCCCAGCGCCATCAGCGGCTGCCGATCCCGAACGTCCCGCGCCGGGCCCCAACCGTGCCGCAGCCGATCCCACATCGTCAGCACCAAGTCGGCTCGGCCCACCAGCGACGAGCATCGACGGGGTCCGCTCAGCGCCCGATCGGCAAAGGCCACCAGCTCGGCGCGAGAACCGCGCAGGGGTATCAGGTTGGCGCCGGAGTAACACAGCGAATCCTCCGCGCGGGCCATCGTCCACAGTTCGCCGCCGATGCCCACCGGATCGACGCCGTGGTCAGCCACCCGGGCCGCCACCATGCAGGAACCGACCGGATCGGCGGCCAGCACGCGTCGCACCGCGGCGGCGTCGCGGACCAGCGAAACGCCTCGGCCACCGACCGGGCGCACTAAGGGTGGTGCCGACATGGCCGTTCTTTCTGCGGGCTGCCCCGCGGGGAGAGGTGCCCCTTAGCTTACGGTCACCACCGGGGAACCGCCCGCAGCCACATCCGCGGCGCGCAGGTCGTCGGCGATTCGCATGGCCTCCTCGATGAGTGTCTCGACGATCATGGACTCGGGCACCGTCTTGATCACTTCACCTTTGACGAAGATCTGGCCCTTGCCGTTGCCCGAGGCCACCCCGAGGTCGGCCTCACGGGCCTCGCCGGGGCCATTGACGACGCAGCCCATGACGGCCACCCGCAACGGCACGTCAAGGCCCTCAAGTCCGGCACTGACCGCATTGGCCAGGGTGTAGACGTCGACCTGGGCGCGTCCGCAGGACGGGCACGACACGATCTCCAGCCCGCGGGGCCGCAGGTTCAGCGACTCCAAAATCTGGTTACCCACCTTGACCTCTTCCACCGGCGGCGCCGACAGCGACACCCGGATGGTGTCGCCGATTCCGCGGGACAGCAGTGCGCCGAACGCGACGGCCGATTTGATGGTCCCCTGAAACGCCGGACCGGCCTCGGTGACGCCGAGATGCAGAGGGTAATCGGACTTTTCGGCCAGCAACTCATACGCCGCGACCATGATGACCGGGTCGTTGTGCTTGACGCTGATTTTGATATTCCCGAAGCCGTGCTCCTCGAACAGCGATGCCTCCCACAGCGCCGACTCGACGAGCGCCTCCGGGGTGGCTTTGCCGTACTTCTCCAGGAAACGTTTGTCGAGCGAACCTGCGTTGACGCCGATACGGATCGGGATACCAGCGGCCCCAGCAGCTTTGGCGACCTCGCCGACCCGGCCGTCGAATTCCTTGATGTTGCCCGGGTTCACCCGCACCGCGGCGCAACCGGCATCGATGGCCGCGAAGATGTACTTCGGCTGGAAGTGAATATCGGCGATCACCGGGATCTGGCTCTTGCGGGCGATCTCGGCGAGGGCGTCGGCATCCTCCTGGCGAGGGCACGCCACTCGGACGATGTCGCAGCCGGTGGCGGTCAATTCCGCGATCTGTTGCAGCGTGGCGTTGACGTCGTGGGTCTTGGTGGTGCACATGGACTGCACCGAGATCGGATGGTCGCTGCCCACCCCGACGTCGCGCACCATCAACTGTCGGGTCTTGCGCCGCGGCGCCAGCGTTGGAGCGGGTGCTGCCGGCATACCGAGGCCGATGGAACCGGTGCTCATCTCAATCTCCTACTGGAACAACCTGATCGGGTTGACCAGATCTGCGGTCACTGTCAGTGCCATGTAGCCGACCACTACGACGAGGATCACGTAGGTTGCGGGCATCAGCTTGGTGTAGTCAACCGGTCCCGCGGGAATCACGCCCCGAGCCGAGCGGATCAGGTTGCGGATCTTCTCATAGACGGCGACGGCAATGTGACCGCCGTCGAAGGGAAGCAATGGCACGAGGTTGATCGCTCCGAGCACGAAGTTCAACTGCGCCAGGAAAAACCAGAACGCCACCCACAACCCTTGGTCGACGGTGTCGCCGCCGATGATGCTCGCGCCTACCACACTGATCGGGGTTTCCGGATCGCGTTCGCCCCCACCGATGGCGTGCACCAGTGCGCCGACCTTGGTCGGTATCGCCAGCAGTGACTTGCCCAGCAACACAGCCAGGTCGCCGGTGAACGCGAAGGTGCCCGGGACGGCCGACAGCGGGTTGTAGTGCGTCGGACCGAACTGCGCGGCGGCGATGCCGATGGACCCGACATCGACCGGACCGGTGGCGTCGCCGCCGCCGGGCGGAGCCACCCAGCGCTTGGTGGTCGTGACATCCACGATCGTCTCGAAGGCCGTCGTCGAACCGTCGGTGCCACGCTCAATGGTGAACGGAGTCGGACCCGACGCCTTGCGCACCTCGGTCACCATCTCCTCGAAAGAGGCCACCGGCGTGCCGCCCACCGCGACCACCACATCGCCGGCCTGGATACCGGCCAGTGCTGCGGGCCCGATCCCGGTGCAGGTGCCCAGTTCGCCGCGGACGGTCTCCGCTTTGACGCAACTGGTCTCGCCGACCATCGCCGAGGTCGGGGGGTGCAAGTTGGGCAGGCCCCACACCAGGGCTATGCCATACACCAGCACCAGGCCGATGACGAAGTTCATCGCCGGCCCGGCGAAGAGCACCGCGACCCGCTTCCACGTCTTCTGCCGGTACATCGCGTACTGCTCGTCCTCGGGTGCCAACTGGTCGACGGAGGTCATCCCCGCGATGTCGCAGAAGCCACCGAGCGGAATCGCCTTCACGCCGTACTCGGTGGATCCGAGCTTGTTGGGCCGCGTTGTCGACCACAGCGTGGGTCCGAAGCCCACGAAGTAGCGGCGCACCTTCATCCCGGTGGCCCGAGCGGCCCACATATGGCCGCATTCGTGCAGCGCGACCGACAGCAGAATGGCCAGCGCGAAGAGCACGATCCCGACGGCGAACATCATTGCAGCGGTACTACCTCCTGTGCGGCGACGGCCATGACGTCGCGAGCGCGTTGACGAGCCCAGAGTTGGGCCTGGAGAACTTCCTCTACGGTAGCTGGTTCGGCGGCCCACTGGCCGGCAGCGCTGCAGACGTCAGCGATTGTTCGCACAATCGCCGCGAAGCTGATACGTCCGGCCAGGAAGGCCGCGGCGGCCTCCTCATTGGCGGCGTTGTACACCGCGGGCAGGCATCCGCCGGTCTCGCCGGCCCGGCGAGCCAACGCGACGGCTGGGAACACCGCGTCGTCAAGCGGCTCGAACTCCCAGGTGGAGGCCAGGGTGAAGTCGCACGCCGAGGCCGATCCGGCGACCCGGTCCGGCCAGCCCAACGCCAGCGAGATCGGCAGTTTCATATCCGGCGGGCTGGCCTGGGCGATGGTCGATCCGTCGGTGAAGGTCACCATGGAGTGCACGATCGACTGCGGATGCACGACGACATCAATTCGCTCGTAGGGAACACCGAACAGCAGGTGGGTTTCAATCAGTTCAAGACCCTTATTCACCAGCGATGCGGAGTTCAGGGTGTTCATCGGTCCCATATTCCAGGTCGGATGCGCACTGGCCTGATCAGGTGTCACCGACTCCAGAGCGGCCCTCGACCAGCCACGAAACGGCCCTCCGGAGGCCGTGAGCACCAGTTTGGCCACCTCATCGGCAGTGCCGGAGCGCAGGCACTGGGCCAGCGCGGAATGCTCGGAGTCCACCGGAACGATCTGACCCGGCCGGGCGGCCTTGACGACCAGTGGGCCACCGGCCACCAGCGACTCTTTATTGGCCAGTGCCAACCGTGCGCCGGTGCCGAGTGCGGCCAGGGTGGGTTGCAGTCCCAGCGCGCCGACCAGCGCATTAAGCACGACGTCGGCCTCGGTGTCACAGATCAACCGGGTCGCGGCCTCCGGTCCGGTGTGGGTGACGTCGCCGATCTTCGCCGCCGCCGCCGGATCGGCGACCGCGATGTTCCTCACACCGGTCTCGGCGCGCTGACGGGCCAGCAGCTCGGGGGCACCGCCTCCGGCGGCCAGGCCGACGACCTCGAAACGGTGCGGATTGGCGGCGATGACCTCCAGTGCCTGGGTACCGATCGAACCGGTGCTGCCGAGGATCAGCACGCGCAGGCGATCAGCGGCAGGGTTCACGACATCATTGTGCCGGTACCCGGAATGTCCAGACCGAGCGGGACCGACGATGATTTTTGCGGTGTGACCGCACTCACAGCGGCCAGTCCAGGTAGCATCGTGCAACGAACGACTCAAGCGGCCGCTAATCGGCGCGCCGCCCCTCGAAAAACCATATGGAGAACCAACACATGATTTCTCAGCGTTCAGTGCTCACCGCCGCGGGGCTGGCCGCCGTCGCGGCATTGTCAGTCGTCGGTTGTTCCACCGCGACCAAGGAAACCGCCACGTCGATGACCGACAAGGCCTCCTCCGCGATGGATTCCGCCACCTCTGCGATGACCTCGATGACGTCTGCGATGGCCGCCCCGGCTTCCGGCGACCCGGTTGGTGCCGGATGCGCCGCCTACGCAGAGGCCAATCCGTCCGGCCCGGGCTCGGTGGCCGGCCTGGCCATGGATCCGGTCGCGACCGCCGCTGGGAACAGCCCGGTGCTGACCACCCTCACCTCGGCACTGTCGGGCAAGTTAAACCCGGACGTGAACCTGGTGGAGACGCTGAACAACGGCGAGTTCACCGTGTTCGCCCCCACCGACGATGCGTTCGGCAAGCTCGACGCCGCCACCATTGAGAGCCTCAAGACCGACTCGGATCTGCTCTCCGGGATCCTGACCTACCACGTGGTTTCCGGCCAGGCCGATCCCTCGAAGGTCGTCGGCGAGCACACCACGGTCCAGGGCGCCACGTTGGAGGTCACCGGCTCCGGTGATGAGCTGATGGTCAATGACGCCGCGGTCGTCTGCGGTGGCATTAAGACGGCCAACGCGACGCTATACCTGATCGACACCGTTCTGATGCCGCCGGCCACCCCGGCGACGACGTCGATGTCCCCGTCGATGACCACTACGACAGCGCCGTAGTGCAGCGGCGGGATAGCCCGCCCCTGAATCCGGGAGGACCGGTCGCGAAAGCGGCCGGTCCTCTTGGCGTTTCGGGCGATTTCACCGACAAACCAATCCAACGGTGGGCCGACTCCGAATCACCCGCAAGACAGCCCGACCAAGGGACACCCGAAAAAAGGAACTATCCGATGAAATCCATGACTGCCGTCCGCACCATGGTCACCACCGCCGCGACCATCTCCGCTCTGGCATTGGCCGGTGCGCCCGCTGCCTCCGCCGACGTCCACCTGGTCGGACCCGGCTGCGCGGCCTACGCCGAGCAGGTGCCCTCCGGACCCGGCTCGGTGGCCGGCCTGGCCACCGCGCCGGTGGCGGTAGCGGCTTCCAACAGCCCCGTGCTGACCACGCTGGCGGCGGCGGTCTCCGGCCAACTCAACCCCGGCGTCAACCTCGTCGACACCCTCAACGGCGGCCAGTTCACCGTGTTCGCACCCGTCGACGACGCCTTCGCGAAGATCGACCCGGCCACGATCAGCACCCTCAAGGTCGACGCGCCTCTGCTCACTGACATCCTGACCTACCACGTCGTACCGGGTCAGCTGGACCCGAACCAGGTGATCGGCACCCAGCCGACCGCCGAAGGTGCCACCCTCACCGTCACCGGCGCCGGAGACCACCTCCAGGTCAACGGGGCCAACGTGATCTGCGGTGGCATCCCGACCGCCAACGCCACGCTCTACCTCATCGACACGGTGCTGATGCCCCCCGCGAACTAGTGGCCGAACCGCGCTATTGGCTAGCCGAGACTCCAGCGGAGATAAGCCCAGGGCACCATAGAGACATGCCGCCCTCGTCGCCGACCGCGCTGCTGTGGTTTCGCCGCGATCTGCGCCTGGGCGACCTGCCGGCCCTGAGCGATGCGGCTGCCGACGGCGGCGCGGTGCTGGCCTGTTTCGTCCTGGATCCGCGGTTGGAGGCCAGCGCCGGGGCTCGTCGTCTGCAGTTCCTCGGCGACTCGCTGCGCGCGTTGGACGAGGCCCTGGACCACAGACTGCTGATTACTCGCGGGCGTCCGGAAGTTCGGATTCCGCAGATCTGCGCGGCCGTTGGCGCCCGCCGTGTGCACATCTCGGAAGATTTCAGCCCGTTCGGGGTTCGCCGCGACGCGGCGGTCGCCGAGGCGCTGTCCGAGGTGCCACTGGTCGCCACCGGGTCGCCCTATCTGGTGTCGCCCGGTCGGGTGACCAAGGACGACACCAGCCCCTACAAGGTGTTCACGCCGTTCTTCCGGCGCTGGCGCGAGATCGGCTGGCGGGCTCCCGCGCAATCCGACCCCGCCGCAGTCGAATGGATCGACCCCGCTGCCGTGGCCGCACTTCCTCCCCGCGTACCAGCGCCGAATCCCGGTGTACCACTGGACTATCCGGCCGGCGAGGCCGCGGCGCGGCAGCGTTGGACCGAGTTTCTCGACCAGGGACTGGCGCACTACGCCACCGATCGGGACCGACCTGACAAACCCGGAACCAGCCGGATGTCAGCACACCTGAAGTACGGCACCATCCACCCGCGCACCATGGCGACCGACCTCGATTCGCCTGATTCCGGACCTGCCGCCTACTTACGCGAGTTGGCGTTCCGCGACTTCTACGCCGCAGTGCTGCACCAATGGCCGCGCAGCGCGTGGCACAACTGGAACCCGAATTTCGATGCCATCGAGACCGACACCGACGCATCCGCCAGGGCGGCGTTCGAGGCGTGGAAGCAGGGCCGCACCGGGTATCCGATCGTCGACGCCGGGATGCGCCAACTCCTCGGCACCGGCTTCATGCACAATCGGGTCCGAATGATCGTCGCGTCGTTTCTGGTCAAGGATCTCCACCTGCCGTGGCAGTGGGGGGCGCGCTGGTTCCTCGACCAGCTCGTCGACGCCGACATGGCCAGCAATCAGCACGGCTGGCAGTGGGCGGCGGGCACCGGAACCGACGCCGCGCCGTACTTTCGGGTGTTCAACCCGACCACCCAGGGCGAGAAGTTCGACCCTGCCGGTGACTATGTCCGGCGCTGGGTGCCCGAACTCGCCGATACCGCCGAGGTACACAAGCTGACCGCCGGACGTCCCGCCGGATACCCGGAGCCGATGGTCGATCACAGTGCCGAACGCACCGAGGCACTGCGCAGATACGGGCTGATCCGCTAACCCGAGTATGAAACAATGGGAGTCAGGATCTAGTTGACGGGAGCCAGGATGGCAAACACCGAGGTGGAGCGTTACTCGGAAGTCGATACCGCCGACGTTCCCTCCGCAGCCTGGGGCTGGAGCAAGATCACCTACCGGACCTGGTACGCCCTGGGGATCTTCATCATCGTGTTCCTGCTCGGAATGATGCACGGCAATCATGTCGGCCGCGTGGAGAACTGGTTCCTGGCCCTTTTCGCCGGTGGGACCGCCCTGGTGATCATCCGCGACTGGATCATGCGCCGTCGCGGCATGCTGCGCTAGAAATCCGCGGCGAGTTGACCGCAGGCGGCCGCGATCTCCCGGCCCCGGGTATCGCGCACCGTGCACGACACGCCCTGCGCCAAAACCCTGCGGACGAACTCCCTCTCGACCGCTTTTGGGCTGGCGTCCCATGCGCTGCCCGGGGTCGGGTTCAGCGGAATCAGATTGACATGCACCAGAGCCCCCAGCGCGCGGCGTAACAGTTCACCCAGCAGGTCCGCCCGCCACCGGTGATCGTTGACGTCGCGGATGAGTGCGTACTCGATCGACACCCGACGGCCGGTGACATCGGCGTAGTAGCGGGCGGCGTCGAGAACTTCGCTGATCTTCCAGCGGTTGTTCACCGGTACCAGGGTGTCGCGCAGTTCGTCGTCGGGGGTGTGCAGCGAGACCGCCAACGTGACGCCGAGGCGTTCATCGGCCAGCTTGCGGATCGCCGGAGCCAGGCCCACCGTCGACACCGTTACTGAGCGCGCGGAGATTCCGAAACCATCCGGTGGGGCCGCGGTGATGCGCTGCACGGCGGACACCACGCGGGCATAGTTGGCCAGCGGCTCGCCCATGCCCATGAACACGACGTTCGACAACCGGTCACCACCGGATGCTTTCTGAGGCATATCCCGCACGGTGACCGCCGCGGCACGAACCTGCTCGAGGATTTCCGCGGCGCTCAGGTTGCGCGTGAGCCCGCCCTGACCGGTCGCACAGAACGGACATGCCATTCCGCACCCGGCCTGCGATGAGATGCAGACCGTGTTACGGCGCGGATAACGCATGAGGACCGACTCGAAGGTCGCGCCATCGTGGCCGCGCCACAACGACTTTCGGGTGTCCCCGGCGTCGCACTCGACGTCGCGCACCACCGAGAGCAACGGCGGGAATAGCGCGTCGCCGACCGCCGCACGTACCGCAGCCGGCAGATCCGTCATCTCGCGCGGGTCGGCGAGCAGTCGACCGTAATACTGCGCCGCGAGTTGCTTGGCGCGGAATGCCGGCAGGCCGAGATCGGTCATAGCCGCGGCGCGTCCTGCGGCGTCGAGGTCGCCGAAATGACGGGGCGGCAGCCCGCGACGCGGAGCGTCGAAGACCAGTTCCTGTTTCATCAGGCCAGTAACGTTAGAACGATCCAGGTGACCGCCGCCGACGGCAGTGCGCCGTCGATCCGGTCCATCAGTCCGCCGTGGCCCGGCAACAGGGTGCCCATATCCTTGATCCCGAGGTCCCGCTTGACCTGCGATTCGACGAGGTCGCCAAGGGTGGCGGTCAGCACCAGCAGGACCCCCATCGCCACCCCGACCCAGACCGGCTTGTGCATGCCGAACACCACCGCGAGCACGACTGCGGCGGTACCGCAGACCAGCGAACCGGCGAACCCCTCCCAGGATTTCTTCGGGCTGATCGCCGGGACCATCCGGTGTTTCCCGAACAACACACCGGCGGCGTAACCACCGATGTCGGAGAAGGCGACGCCGAGCATCAGGACGAACACCCGCGCGGCGCCGTCCGGCGGATAGACCAACAGCGCACCGAATGCACCACACAGTGGTATCCACGCCGCGATGAACACCGTCACGGAGACGTCGCGCAGATAGTTGACCGGTTGGCCGCGCAATCCCTGACTCAACAGCCGCCAGACCAGGCAGACCAGCACCGTCGCCCCGAACGCGCCGAGTGCGCCGGCGGCGCCGAACGGCCAGGTCAGCCAGATCATCGCCTGGCCACCGAGAATCAGTGGGATGACCGGGATTGAGTAGCCCGCGGTCCGCATCCGGCGGACCACCTCATGGGTGGCCAACGGCATCGATACCGCCAACAACACCACCCACAGTCGCGGGGCGAAGACCAGGATGGCGATAGTGCCGAAACCCATGACGCAACCCACCGCGATGGCGGCCGGAAGGTCGCGGCCGGCCCGCGAAGTCTTGGCCGGTTGCGCCGGCGCCTCGGGGTCGAGGCTGCCGGAATCGGTGTCTGTCACAGTCGCTCGCTGTCGGGGTCCTCAGACCTCGAGCAGTTCGCCTTCCTTGTGTTTGACGTGGTCGTCGATCTGGGCGATGTACTGCGCAGTGGACTTGTCGAGATCCTTCTCGGCGCGGCCCACCTCATCCTCGCCGGCCTCGCCGTCCTTGCGAATGCGGTGGAGTTCTTCCATGGCGCGACGTCGGATGTTGCGCACCGACACCTTGGCGTCCTCGCCCTTGGCCTTTGCCTGCTTGACCAGTTCACGACGGCGTTCCTCGGTCAGTTGCGGGATAGACACCCGGATGATGCTGCCGTCGTTGGTCGGATTAACACCCAGGTCGGAGTTACGGATCGCGTCTTCGATCGGCTTGAGTTGGGCTGCCTCGTAGGGCTTGATCACGATCATCCGGGCCTCGGGCACGTTGATGCTGGACATCTGCGTGATCGGCGTCGGGGTGCCGTAGTAGTCGATCACGATGCGCGAGAACATACCCGGGTTGGCGCGTCCGGTGCGGATGGAGGACAAATCGTCGCGGGCGACCCCGACGGCCTTCTCCATCTTCTCCTCGGCATCGAAGAGAGCCTCATCAATCATCCGCGCACCTCCTGCTCATCGCTTCGCTCGGCGTCCCGCGCACTCATCACGTGGTGACGAGTGTTCCGATCTTCTCACCCGCGACCGCACGGGCGATGTTTCCGTTGGTCAGCAGGTTGAAAACCAGGATCGGCATCCCGTTATCCATGCACAGGCTGAACGCTGTCGCATCAGCCACCCGCAGACCGCGGTCGATCACCTCCCGATGGCTGATCTCGGTCAGCAACTCGGCAGTCGGATTGTCCCGGGGGTCGTCGGTGAAGACCCCGTCGACAGCCTTGGCCATCAGCACTACCTCGGCGCCGATCTCCAGGGCGCGTTGCGCCGCGGTGGTGTCAGTGGAGAAGTACGGCAAGCCCATGCCGGCACCGAAAATCACCACCCGACCTTTCTCAAGATGCCGGCGGGCTCGCAGCGGTAGGTAGGGTTCGGCGACCTGTCCCATCGTGATCGCGGTCTGCACCCGGGTAACGATGCCCTCCTTTTCCAGGAAGTCCTGGAGCGCAAGGCTGTTCATCACGGTGCCGAGCATGCCCATGTAGTCCGAGCGGGTACGTTCCATCCCTCGTTGCTGAAGTTGGGCGCCCCGGAAGAAATTGCCGCCGCCGATCACCACGGCCACCTGAACACCGCTGCGGACAACTTCGGCGATCTGGCGGGCGACCTGCGCCACTACGTCGGGGTCCAGACCCACTGCGCCACCGCCGAACATTTCGCCGCCAAGCTTGAGGAGGACTCGCGAATAGCCCACGCCGGATCCGTTCGTGCCCACCGACTCACCCATCGAACTCCTCACCACGCCTGTCCTGACTCAAACGGTTGCCTCGGCCTGGATCCGCGGCCATGGCTTGGCCGCTTCGAGTTCGAAAGCCAGTTCCAGCAACCGGCGCTCGTGTCCCAGCGGAGCACTAAACATCATGCCGATCGGCATGCCCGAGTCCGACTGCCCCATCGGCAACGAGATCGCCGGTTCCCCGGTGGCGTTGTGCAGTGGTGTGAACGCCACCCAGTCCACCAGCCGATCCATCACCTGCTGGTAGTCGGCAGTGGGGTCGAGGTGGCCGATGCGCGGCGTCTCCTCGGCCAGGGTTGGCATCAGCAGGATGTCGTAGTCGCCGTAGAGCCGTTCGGTAACTTTGCGCAATCGGCGCAACCGGGTGATGGCGACCGGCAGCCGATGCAGGTTGCGGGTCGCATGACGGTCAAGCCCGAGGGTCAGGTTGTCGAGGCGCTCGCGGTCGAAGCTCGGCCCGAAGGTGCGCTTGCCGGTCCGCACCAGTGCCATCGCCATGGAGGCCCAGTAGAGTAGGAAGTCCTCCGCGAAGGTCTCCGGGATCGGGCTGGCATCCAGGTGGGTGACCCGGTGGCCGAGTCCCTCGAGCAGTGCGGCACTCTGCAGAGCCTGGTCACGAATTGCCGGACTGCTGTCCCGATTCAGCGATCGGGTCACGACCGCCACCCGCAGTCGATCGCGACCGGGTCCGGTCACCGCTCCGATCGGCAGCAGTGATCGGTTGCGCCAGATCCGCTCGCCCTCACGGTAGAACGCGGCGGTGTCGCGCACGGAGCGGGTCAGCACTCCATCGTGGACGATCCGCACCGGCATCTGGCGGGTCAGCTTGTCCAGTGGCAGCCTGCCGCGCGAGGGTTTGAGGCCCACCAGGCCATTGCAGGCGGCAGGGATCCGGATCGAGCCACCGCCGTCGTTGGCGTGCGCGATGGGCACCACCCCGGCGGCGACGAAGGCACCCGATCCCGACGATGACGCCCCCGCGGTGTAGTCGGTGTCCCACGGGTTGCGCACCGCACCGATGCGCGGGTGTTCGGCGGACGCACTGAACCCGAACTCCGAGAGTTGTGTCTTGCCGAGCGGGATCAAGCCGGTCGCCAGGTAGAACTTGGCGAACTCGCCGTGGTCATCGTGCGGTCGCGGGTCCCACGCGTCGGTGCCCTGCATCGTCGGCATACCCTCGACGTCGACGTTGTCTTTGATGAACGTCGGCACGCCGTCGAAGTACCCGCCGACGCGAGCACCCGAAGCCGCCCGCGCGCGAGCCTGATCGAACGCATCGTGGGCGAGGCCGTTGAGTATCGGATTCACCGCAGCGGCGCGGTTTATCGCGGCCTCGACCAACTCCGCCGATGAGACCTGGCCGGTCCGCAGGGCATCGACCATGGCGACGGCATCGAGTTCGCCGAGCGCATCGTCGCCGAAGGCGCTTACCCGCCGCATGGTCGTTGCATCCCGCTCAGCCCTGGCCCACCTCGAAGCGGACGAACCGGGTCACGGTCACGCCGGCTTCATCGAGAAGTGCCTTGACGCTCTTCTTGTTGTCGGACACGGACGGCTGATCGAGCAGCACCACGTCCTTGTAGAAACCGGTGATGCGGCCCTCGACGATCTTCGACAGCGCAGCTTCGGGCTTGCCCTCGGCCTTGGCCGTCTCCTGCGCGACGCGTTTCTCTGCCGCCACCAGATCTGCGGGCACATCGTCACGGGTCAGGTACTTGGCCTTCAGCGCGGCGATCTGCAGGGCCACCGTGTGCGCGGCGGCGTGGTCGCTGCCGGTGAACTCAACCAGCACGCCCACCGCGGGAGGCAGGTCGGCGGCGCGCTTGTGCAGGTAGGTTTCGACGTTGCCGTCGAAGTACGCAACCCGGCGCAGCACCAGCTTCTCGCCGATCTTCGCCGACAGTTCGGCAATCGTCTCCTCGACGGTCTTATCGCCGATCTTCGCCGCGTTGAGGGCGTCGACGTCCGTGGCCTTAGCGGCCAGTGCGGCATCGACGACCTGCTCGGCGAGCTTGCGGAACTCGGCGTTCTTGGCCACGAAGTCGGTTTCGGAGTTGAGCTCGATCAGCGCTCCACCTTTGGCGGCCACCAACCCCTCAGCGGTGGCCCGCTCGGCGCGCTTGCCGACGTCCTTGGCTCCCTTGATCCGCAGGGCCTCGACGGCTTTGTCGAAGTCACCTCCGTTGGAGGCGAGGGCGTTCTTGCAATCGAGCATCCCCGAACCGGTGAGTTCGCGAAGCCGCTTGACGTCAGCGGCGGTGTAGTCAGCCATTTCAGCCCTCCGCCGGGACTTCGATGGTCACCGACTCGTCGGCAACCGGGCCTGGTTCGGTCGGAGCAGCCTCGATGGCCGCGCTGGCCAGCAGCTCCTGCTCCCACTCAGCCAGCGGTTCGGCCGCGGCCCCGGACTCCGAGCCGGTCTTATCGCCGCCGCCGGCACCACCGCGGGCCTGCAGCCCCTCGGCGATCGCCGCGGCGATGACCTTGGTCAGCAACGCAGCCGAGCGGATCGCGTCGTCATTGCCCGGGATCGGGTAGTCGACCAGATCGGGATCGCAGTTGGTGTCAAGGATCGCGATGATCGGGATGTTGAGCTTGCGGGCCTCGGCAACGGCGAGGTGCTCCTTGTTGGTGTCGACGACCCAGATGGCCGAGGGCACTTTGCTCATGTCGCGGATGCCGCCGAGACTGCGCTCGAGCTTGTTCTTCTCGCGCGTCAACATCAGAATTTCTTTCTTGGTGCGCCCCTCGAAGCCGCCGGTCTGCTCCATGGCCTCAAGTTCCTTCATTCTCTGAAGGCGCTTATGCACGGTGGAGAAGTTGGTGAGCATGCCACCGAGCCAACGTTGGTTCACGTACGGCATGCCGACCCGCGCCGCCTCTTCGGCGATGGACTCCTGCGCCTGCTTCTTGGTGCCGACGAACATCACGCTGCCGCCGTGGGCGACGGTCTCCTTGACAAACTCGTAGGCCTGGTCGATGAAGGTCAGCGTCTGCTGCAGGTCGATGATGTAGATGCCGTTACGGTCGGTGAAGATGAACCGCTTCATCTTGGGATTCCAGCGTCGGGTCTGGTGCCCGAAGTGTGCGCCGCTGTCAAGCAGCTGCTTCATGGTTACTACAGCCATGCCGGCTTGTGTCCTTCTATTGGGTTGTCGGTTGTCGCCCGACGACGGATGTCGCGGACCCTGACGCCTGCGCGCACCCCGACCCGCCTTTGGGGATTCCCCTCCAGACGAGACCAACCGGCATGCGCGGCGAATGCCACCCCGGAAAACCGGGGTATCGACATCGCGTACAGACGTGCGAAGTCAACCCGCTCGTACGGGTTGCGTTCGTGAGTTTACACCGCGGGAAGGGGTGCTTTGTCCCCAGTGCTGACGCTGTGCACAACCGGGGGCATTGTGCACTCCACAGTCGGCTCCAGACCGCTGAACTGGCCAGATGCGATTTCTGGTGACGGTGGCGGCGGTCTGGGCGGTGGCGGTGGTCTGTGCGGCGCCGGCCCGCGGCGAGGAGTTTCGACTGCAGTGGCCGCTGCGGCCGGGGGTACCGGTGGTCAGCCGGGCATTCGATGGACCCGTACCTAACTGGCGGCCCGGCCACCGAGGCGTGGACCTGATTGGCGGCCCAGGTCAGCCGGTATACGCCGCCGGGCCGGGAACCGTGGTGTTCGCGGGGGTACTGGCGGGCCGGCCGGTGGTTTCGGTGGATCATCCGGGCGGGCTGCGAACCAGTTACGAGCCGGTGGCCGCTACTGTGCGCCAGGGCCAGGCGGTGGGGTCGTCAAGCGCATTGGGGCGGTTGGAGCGCGGACATGCGGGCTGTCCGTCGACGGCGTGCCTGCATTGGGGCGCGATGTGGGGTCCGGCCGCGCGAGCGAACTACGTCGATCCGCTGGGGTTACTCGTCACCACGCCGGTCCGGCTCAAGCCCCTAAACCCCGCGCGGCCCTAAACCCCGCGCGCCTCTGAACCACTGAATGCGCTACGCCCTCGGGTGAGCCTGGTCATGGACCGCGCGCAGCCGAGCGACAGTGACGTGGGTGTACAGCTGGGTGGTGGCCAGGCTGGTGTGGCCCAGCAACTCCTGAACGACGCGAAGATCCGCCCCGCCCTCGAGCAGGTGGGTGGCGGCGCTGTGGCGCAGGCCGTGCGGCCCGATATCGGGGGCGCCGGCAACCGCCGACATGGTCTGGTGCACCACGGTGCGGGCCTGTCGCGGGTCGAGTCGGCGCCCACGCGGCCCCAGCAGCAGGGCGGGTCCGGACTCAGGCGTAACCAGCGTGGGTCGGCCGTCGGCGAGCCAGGCGCCCAGGGCTGCACCCGCCGGCGTGCCGAAGGGCACGGTGCGTTCCTTGTTGCCTTTTCCCAGCACCCGCAGCAGCCGCCGACCGGTGTCGACGTCGGCGATGTCCAGTCCACACAATTCACTGACCCGGATCCCGGTGGCGTACAGCATTTCGACGATCAGCCGGTCGCGCAGCGCCAGCGGATCGCCCTGCTCGGCGCCGAGGTCGGCGGCGTCCATCGCGGCCAGGGCCTGGTCTTGACGCAAGACCGCCGGCAGGGTGCGCCGGGCCCTGGGCACCTGCAGCCGGGCGGCCGGGTCAGCGAGCAGCAGGCCGCGGCGCGTCGCCCAGGAGGTGAACGTCTTCGCCGCTGAGGTGCGCCGGGCCACGGTGGTGCGGGCCGCGCCGGAGGTGGCCTGCGCTGCCAGCCACGCTCGCAGCATCGGCAGACTCAGCGCGTCAAGTCCGGCATCCGGGGCGCGCTCGTCGAGAAAGGAGAACAACGACCGCAGATCGGCCAGGTACGCCCGGCGGGTGTGCTCGGAGCGGCCGCGCTCCAACGCGAGGTGCTCGGCGTACTCCGCCAGGACCCCCGCGTATGCCTCCGGACCCTCCACACCCCATACCGTCGCAGATTTACGCCGACCTACCGGTCAGCCGGCACTGGCGTGTCTCACCAGTTCCAGACGCCGGGATCGTCCACCGGATACTGCGCACAGACGTCGGTGGCACGGGCGGCCACACCCTTGTTGTTGAAAAACAGCTTCGCCCAGTTCGGCCACGCGAAGGCCAGTTGCTCATAGTAGATGTCGGTGGCGATGTTCTCGGAGTACTGCCGCCGGCCGGCATAGTCCATCGACAGGAACCAGTGGATGCGGTCGCGGGCGGCGGTCTGCACCTCCGGTGACTTGTTGTTGTAGTCGATCATGTAGCGCTCGTAGTAGACCGGCCGGACGTCCCGCACGGCAGCCATGATCTGCTCGGCCGTGCAGGTGGTCCGCAGCATCCGGTTCGGTATCGGGTAATCATCGGTGGCGTCGGCCACGGCGACACCGGTTGCCGCCATCGATACTGCGGCGACGCCGGTTGCCGCCAACAACACTGCGGCGAGAAAATTCGCCGCCGACCTGAACCGAACGGGGCGACTTCCGGTGGCCATCAATGTCAGCCGTTCCTCTTCCAGAACATCCAACCGCGCCGTGGCGGTGCCGCGGCGTCTTCATCACCACTGTGCTTTCCGCCGCACCACTGGCCCGCGGGCACGGTGGCCTTGACGGCATCGACATGCATCCCGCATCCCTTCCACGTCGTCTTTCCGCAGACGCGGCACTTCGCGGCACTACACATGAGATTCCTCTCTCCGATGGGGTGGATCAGGTATACCATACCCCGTATGGTATCAATATGAGGCAACCCGTTACGCCGATCGTCGGCGCGCGCAGAGGTTTTGATCGGACGGTTGACCACGATGACGACTAAGGCATCCGCCGCCGGGCTGATGAAAAGGTTCTGGGTAGTCCTGGTGATCCTGGTGGCCCTGGTGGTCGCGGTGGCGGTGGTAGGCCGGCTGCGCACCTTCTTCGACTCCGATAAGCCCTACGTGGGCGCAACAATGCAGGCAGATGCCATCGTGCCGATCAACACCAAGCGAGTGACCTACGAGATCACCGGCCCAACCGATGCATCGGGCCGGGTCAGCTATCTCGACGTCGACGGCAAGACCCTGGAAGCGGGCTTCACGTCGCTGCCCTGGTCGGTGACGGTGAGCACCACCGATCCCGGGATGTTGGCCAACGTCGTCGCCCAGGGTGACAGCGCTGTCCTTGGCTGCCGCATCCTGGTCAACGACACCCTCGTTGCCGAGGAACTCGCCGAAGGGCGCGACGCCCAGGTCTTCTGTCTGGACAAAGCCGCATGAGTCGCGTGGCCGCCCACACACGACCGGCGATCCCCCGGACGATCCGCGCCTTGGCGGTACCCATCATCCTCGCCTGGGTCGCGATCACGGCAGCGCTGAACCTGCTGATACCCCAGGTTGAGAAGGTCGGCATGGCCAACGCCGTGTCGATGTCGCCGCAAGACGCCCCGGCGGTGATCGCTGCTAAGCGGATGGGGGCGAAATTCCAGGAGTCCACCTCTGACAGCATCGCCATGGTCGTCCTGATCGGCGACGAACCACTCGGTGACGACGCACGCCGGTACTACGACACGCTGGTGGACGAATTCGAATCTGATGGACGACACGTCGAGCACGTCGCGAATTTCTGGGGCGACATGATCACCGCCGCCGGCGTGCAGAGCAGCGACGGCAAAGCCGCCTACGTCCAACTCAACCTCGTCGGTGACCAGGGCAGCACACAGGGCAACGAATCGGTGGAGGCGGTCCGCGAGATCATCCACGACAACCCGCCGCCCGCCGGCCTGAATGCCTACGTCACCGGCCCCGCACCGCTGACCACGGACTCTTTGGAAGCCAGCGACAGCGGCATGATCAAAATGACGGTGGTCACCATGATCGTCATCACGATCATGCTGGCACTGGTCTACCGGTCGGTGAGCACCGTGTTGCTCATCCTTGTCATCGTCGGCATCGAAATGGGTTCCGCGCGCGGGGCGGTCGCTCTGATCGGTCACCTCAACCTCATCGACTTCTCGACGTTCTCGGTCCCGTTGCTGACCGCCCTGGCGATCGCCGCCGGCACCGACTACGCGATCTTCCTCATCGGGCGCTATCACGAAGCCCGACAGAACGGCGAGGAACCGGAACAGGCGTACTACACGGCTTTCCACGGCGTCGGCCACGTCATCCTGGGTTCCGGCCTGACCGTCGCGGGCGCCATGTTGACCCTGCGACTGACCCGCCTGGCCTATTTCAACTCCCTGGCCTATCCGTCAGCGATCGCACTCATCATCGTCTTGGCGGCCGCGCTGACCGCCGCCCCCGCCGTTCTCGTCGTCGGCAGCCGGTTCGGGCTGCTGGAACCCAAACGCATGCTCAAGACCAGGGGGTGGCGCAAAGTCGGAACCGCGACTGTGCGCTGGCCCAAACCTATCCTCGCGGCATCGACCGCCGTCGTTCTCCTCGGCATCCTGGCGATGGTCGGCTACAAGACGAGTTACAACGACCGGCACTACATCCCCGCGGACGTCCCGGCCAACGTCGGCTACGCCGCAGCCGAAAAGCACTTCAGCTCAGCGCGACTCAACCCCGACATCATGACGATCGAATCCGACCACGACATGCGCAACCCCACCGACATGATCGTTCTCGACCGGGTCGCCAAGGCGCTGTTCCGTATCGAGGGCATCGCGATGGTCCAGAGCATCACCCGTCCCCTGGGTTCCCCGATCGCGCACAGCTCGATTCCGTACCAGATCAGCATGTCCTCGGTACCGATCACCCAGAACCTGCAGTTCCTCAAGCAACGGGTCGGTGACATCAGCGGGATGTCCGATGATCTCGGATCGATGATCGCCTCGATGACCCAGATGCAGCAGTTGATGCAGCGACTCTCCGGCGCGATGGACACCACCGTCGGCACCGCACGCGGCGCACTGGACACCGCACGACTCACCGTCGACGACGTCAACGTCATGCAGGGCACGCTTGACGAGATTCGCGACAACCTGGCCGACTTCGACGATGCGGCCCGGCCGCTGCGAAACTACTTTTACTGGGAACCCCACTGCATCAACATCACGGTCTGCGAAGGCATTCGGGCAGTGTTCGATGCCTCCGACGGCGTCGACACTTTCAGTCAGAACATGACAGCGCTGCGCACCAACATGGAATCGCTACTCGGCGGTATGGACGGCGTGATCGGCGGCATGGACGATATGAACGCCCTCGTCCCCCAGCTTGTCTCGCAATTCCCGCCGATCATCGCAACGGCCACCGCGATGCAGGGCACGCTGCAGACCATTGAGAGCAGTTTCGACGGACTTATCACCCAGATGCAGCAGATGACCGACACCGCGACCGCGATGGGTGAGGCATTCGACGCATCAAAGAGCGACGACTACTTCTATCTGCCCCCCGAGGTGTTCGCCAACCCTGACTTCCAGAAGGGCTTGAAGCTCTTCCTGTCCCCGGACGGCAAGGCCGCGCGGCTGATCATCACCCACGACGTCGACCCAGCCTCCGAGGAGGGCATTTCCGTGGTCGACGACCAACTCGTCGCGGCGCACGAAGCCATCAAGGGCACTGCACTGGCGGAGGCGGACGTCTATCTGACCGGCACCGCGGCCACCTACCGCGACATTCAGTCCGGCGCGAAGTACGACACCATGATCGCCGCGTTCGCCGCTCTGACCTTGATCTTCATCGTGATGCTGATCCTTACCAGGGCACTCGTCGCGTCGATGGTGATCGTCGGCACGGTGGTGATCTCACTGGGCGCCGCGTTTGGCCTGTCGGTGCTGATATGGGAACGCCTTATCGGCATGGAATTGAACTGGATTGTGCTGGCGTTCGCTGTCATCATCCTGATGGCCGTAGGCAGCGACTACAACCTGTTGCTGGTGTCCCGATTCAAGGAGGAGATCGGTGCGGGCATCAACACCGGGATCATCCGTTCCATGGGCAGCACCGGCAGTGTCGTCACCGCGGCGGGCCTGGTGTTCGCCTTCACCATGGGGTCGATGGCCGCCGGCGATCTTCTCAACGTCGGACAGGGCGGCACCACCATCGGCATCGGCCTGCTGCTGGACACCCTGATCGTGCGATCGCTGATGACGCCGTCGATCGCGGCGATTCTCGGGCCATGGTTCTGGTGGCCGCTGAAGGTGCGGTCGCGGCCCGCCTACTCCGAACGCATGCACGCCGTGACATCGAAATCGGCGGCACAGGTACCGGGCGGCGGCGACCTACCGGATGCCGACCTTGTGCCGTCGAGCTCCACCTGAGCGCTATCTCATTGTCCTGGCCAGCCGCCACCTGGAATCAACTCGTTCGACGAGCCCGGCGATCTCCAGCATTGCCAGCGGGCCCAGGATGGCTTCGGGCGCTATTCCAGAGGCCACGGCGATCTCATCGGTAGTTCGGATCCCACGGCCCGGCAGCGCCTCATGTACCTGGCGCTCGATGTCGGTCAACGCGTCCAACGGGTTCGTCGGCCGGGTCTCCTCTTCGGCGAGTTCGCCCGCTCGCCCGATGATTTCGCGAACCTCGTCGGCGCGCGTGACGAGTTCCGCACCGGCACGCAGCAGGACGTGGCAGCCAGTCGATGCCGCCGAAGTGACCGGCCCAGGCACCGCGCACACCACCCGGCCGAGTGCGCGCGCCCAGGCCGCGGTGCTCGCCGCGCCGCTACGAATCCCGGCCTCCACCACGATGGTTGCACCTGAGAGCGCAGCAACCAGTCGGTTGCGGGTGAGGAACCGGTGCCGCGCCGGACGCACACCCGGTGGGTACTCGCTGAGCAACAGGCCGGTTGCGCCGACCCTGTGCAGCAGCGCTGAGTGTCCGGCGGGATAGAGCACGTCAACTCCCCCGGCCAACACCGCCACCGTCATGCCATCGGCGGCCAGGGCGGCGCGGTGCGCGGCACCGTCGACACCGTAGGCACCACCGGAGACGATGGCCACATCATGGTCGGCCAGACCTGCCGAGAGTTCTGCAGCGACATGTTCACCGTAGGCCGTGCAGGCTCGCGTTCCGACAATCGCCGCGGCACGCTCGGCGACGTCGTCCAGTCGCAGTGGCCCGATCGCCCAGAGCACCAGCGGCGCCCGGCCCTGCGGCCGGTCACGCACCGGAGCCCCGCGAAATGACGCAAAAGCCAACCCGGGCCACTCGTCATCCCCGGGCGTGATCAGCCGGCCGCCGCGACGCCTGAGCAGCTCCAGATCCTCTGCCGCGCAATCAATGTCACGTCGTGCAGTAGTGGAATTCACTAGAGTTTCATCAACGTCGGCTCGCCGGATGCGCTCGGCGGCTTCTACCGGTCCAACGCCCTCGACCAGGCGGACCATGTCAGCGCACGGCGCTTCGGCGACACGGGACAGGTATGCCCAGGCCATCATCTCGTCCTCGGTACTCACGGCGTGATCTCCGTCTGCCGGAAACTCAGGGCCAACGACACGTCGTTGAGATCCGGGGTCGTGCGGCCGGCCAGGTCGGCAAGGGTCCACGCGACGCGCAATGAGCGATCCACGCCACGGATGCTCAGCAGTCCGCGATCCAGAGCGGTTCGCAGTGGCGCCATCACCGGAGCGCTCAGCCGGAACCGGCGGCGCAGAATCGCGCCGCTCACTTCCGCGTTGGTGGTGAACCCGTGGGGCTGCCACCGGGCGGCCGCGGAAAGGCGCGCCTCTGCAACCCGGGCGCGAACCGCCGCACTGCTTTCGGCAGCCTCCGGCGCGAAGGCTCCGGCCCGTGCGGTGTGCATCTGCACCCGCAGATCGACCCGGTCGAGCAGTGGTCCGGAAAGCTTGCCCAGATAGCGACGCTTCTCCAACGATGTGCACGTGCAGTGCCGCGGATCGGTGGGGGCGCAGGGGCACGGGTTGGCCGCCATCACCAGCTGGAACCGGGCCGGATATCGCACCACACCGTCGCGGCGGGCCAGCCGAATCTCGCCATCCTCCAGAGGCGTTCGAAGCGCTTCCAACGCGCTGATTCTGATCTCGGCGCACTCGTCGAGGAAAAGTACCCCGCGATGGGCCCGGCTGATCGCCCCCGGCCGGGCGAGCCCCGAGCCGCCCCCGACGAGTGCGGCGACGCTGGAGGAATGATGTGGCGCGATCAGCGGCGGCCTGGTGACCAGCGGTACCCGCTCCGAGAGCAGACCCGCCACCGAGTGAATCGCCGTCACTTCCAAGGCTTCGTCGTCGGTCAGATCAGGGAGCAGGCTCGGAAGTCGTTGCGCCAGCATAGTTTTGCCCACTCCAGGCGGGCCGGTCAGCATGAGATGGTGGGCGCCGGCGGCAGCTACTTCGACGGCGAAACGCGCCTGCGACTGCCCCACTACATCAGCGAGATCGGCAATCGGTTGGTCCTCCGGCGTAGGCGTGGCAACCCTGCCCGCCAGCCCGGTGCCACTGTCCAACCACTGGTGCAGGAGTCGCAGGTCGCCGACGCCGAGCACCTCGATACCGTCCACCAGGCTGGCCTCGGCCAGATTGGGCAGCGGCACCACGATCGCGGGCCAGCCCTGCCGTTTGGCCGCCAGCACTGCCGGCAGCACGCCGCGCACCGGACGGATCCTGCCGTCAAGGGCGAGTTCGCCGAGCAACACCGTCTTCTCCAGCCGGCCCCAGGACTTCGTGCGCTCGGCGGACAGCACCGCGCACGCCAGGGCGATGTCATAGAGGGATCCGGTCTTGGGCAGCGTGGCCGGCGAGAGCGCGAGCGTGAGCCGGGACATCGGCCAGGTGTTGCCGCAGTTGGTGATCGCCGCCCGGACCCGATCCCGGGACTCCTGCAGTGCGGCGTCGGGCAGGCCCACCAGGTGCACGCCGGGAAGGCCGGCGGTGATGTCGGCTTCGATCTCCACGATGTCCCCGTCGAGGCCCCGGACGGCGACTGAGAATGCACGTCCCAGCGCCATCAGCCCACCCCGCGCACATGAGTGACCTCGGGAGTACGACAGCGCCCCAGCCGAACACCGATGACGTCGATCCGAATCTGCGACCAACCCGCCTCCTGGCCCGCGAGCCACAACCCCGCCAGGCGCCGGATCCGGCGCACCTTCTGCGGCGTCACCGCTTCCGCGACGCCGCCGAAGCCATCCCCGGTGCGGGTCTTCACCTCGACGAACACCAGTGCGTTGGCGCCTTCGGCGGCAATCACGTCGAGCTCGCCGTACCGGCAACGCCAGTTGCGTGCCACGATCCGAAGACCGAGTCCTTGCAGGTGCTCGACGGCAAGTTGCTCACCGAGGGCGCCGATTTCAATTCGGCTCAGGTGAGCCTTGGGCGATGTCGTCATGAGCCCACAGTGGGCCGCGACGGCGACAGAAACCGACCGGAACCCACGCCGTTGTGGGGGTTGTCCCCAGCGCCGCGGCCATACACAGCCAACCGATCAGCGGATGCACGCCTAAGCTCCTGCCATGGCGATCTTCGGCGTGGCGATGAGCATGCGGTGAGTCGATGGTTGGTGTCCACCATCACGCCGTGGTTGCTGCTGCTCGGGTTGGTGCTCGCGATAGCCGGAATGTCGGTCGCCGTCCAGGCCTACGTCCGACGCCGGTTTCCGGCGCTGACCGGCGATGCGCACAACGATGTGACGAAGTTCGTTTTCGGCGTGGTGTCATTCGTCTTCGCGTTCTTTCTCGGTTTCCTGGTGTCAAATCTGTGGGGTCAGATCAGTAGCGCCGACGCCGCGGTCCGCAGCGAGGGCACCGCCGGGGTTCAATTGGCCCGTGATTCGACGGTGTTCGACCAGGCCGACGGCGACCGGATCAGGCAGGCTCTGCTGGCCTATGAGCGAGCCGCGGTAGCGGAGTGGCCACTAGCGGCCAACGGCCAGTCCGTCCCGGCGGCCGACGAAGCGCTGCGGCAGTTGTACTTGGCCTACGAGGAGGTGCAAGCCCGAACCGACACCCAGAAGACCCTGTTGTCAACGTCTTTCGCGAATTTGAACACGCTGAGCCAGGCCCGCACCGAACGGGTACTGACCGCCCGCACCAATCAGGGCCCGCCCTGGTCGTTGTGGGCGGTGATCTTCCTGACCAGCGGACTGGTCCTGGGCTGCGCGATCATCTACGGCGTTGAGAAACCCGGGATGCATTACCCGATGGTCGCCACGGTCAGCGCGTTGGTGGCGGCGAACCTGTTCCTGGTTATGCAACTGTCGCACCCCTACATCGGCGAGATCGGGACGTCGCCGGAACCGCTGCGCGAGGTGATCAGGGTACTGACCGAACCGCCGCCCTAACGCCACGCTGAACTGCGGACCTACTCCGGCAGGCGCAGGTCCGGCTTGTCCACTTCTTCGATGTTGACGTCCTTGAACGTGATGACCCGCACCTGCTTGACGAACCGGGCCGGGCGGTACATGTCCCACACCCAGGCGTCGGCCAGACGCAGTTCGAAATACACCTCGCCCTCGGTGTTGCGCGGCACCAGTTCAACGCTGTTGGCCAGGTAGAACCGGCGCTCGGTTTCCACGACATAGCTGAACTGCCCGACGATGTCCTTGTATTCGCGGTACAGCGAGAGTTCCATCTCGGTTTCGTACTTTTCGAGATCCTCGGCACTCATCAGGTCAGCGATCCTTCACGTCGAACGGTTCCGTTGCACGCCTCCATCTTGTCCCACCCTTCGTCGTGGCGCGCCTCCGGCGCGAACTCAACCACCGTCTCGCCGACCCCGGCCGACCGCGCAACATTGACAAACGAGGTCCGGTGCTGGCTGCAGGGACCCCGTTGCGCCAGGGCCGCACCGTGTGCGGCCGTGCAGTAGCCCTTATGCGCCGCGAAACCGTAGCCGGGATGCTCGGCATCCATGGCCACCATGAGTCGGTCACGACTGACCTTGGCCAGCACGCTGGCCGCGGCGATACAGGCCGCAGCGGCGTCTCCGCCGATCACAGGCAACGACGGCATCGGCAGGCCCGGTACCCGGAATCCGTCGGAGAGCACATATTCGGGACGCACGGACAGTCCGGCGACCGCACGCCGCATGCCCTCGATGTTCGCAGCGTGCACGCCGTGCCGGTCCACCTCGGCGGCCGAGATGACAACCACGTGGTGGGCCAGCGCGTAGCGGCGGATCAACGGGTAGAGCCCCTCCCGTGCCTTGGCGGTGAGCTTTTTGGAGTCCTTGAGGGCTCCGAGGCTCTCCAACCGGTTCGGGCCCAGAACACAGGCGGCAACGACGAGCGGTCCCGCGCAGGCACCGCGGCCCACCTCGTCTACACCCGCCACCGGGCCCAGCCCGACACGGTAGAGGGCCGATTCCAGGGTCCGCAGACCTGCGGATCGGCGGATCACCGCACGCGGCGGCCAGGTCGGGGCAGTCTTCGTGGCGAGCATCGTCAACCCTGTTGGGGATTGGGCGAGGAAACACCGCCCCACCGCGTCGGCGGCCAGGCGATGAACTGGGCCTTGCCGATGACGTTGGCCAAGGGCACCGTGCCCGCCTCCGGGTCGCCGGTGCACACGATGCCCTGCTGGGCGTCGGCGGGGGTGCTGGCACACCGCGCCCGTGAATCCGCCGAATGCGTGCGATTGTCGCCCATCATCCACAGCCGGCCCTCCGGCACCTGCACCGGCCCGAATTCATTCCCCAGACATTTGTCCTCCGGGTCGGCCATCATCGTCGTTGCGCTCAGGTACGGCTCCGTCAGCGCCGTGCCGTCCACCGTCAGGCCGGTATCGGATCGACATTCCACGGTCTGGCCGCCGATGGCGATCACCCGCTTGACCAGATCATTTTCGTCCGGGGGAACAAACCCGACGAACGACAGTGCGTTTTGCACCCATCGAATCGCGACGTTGTCAGAGCGAATGGACTTGTAGCCGACGTTCCAGTTGGGCGGGCCCTTGAACACGATCACGTCCCCCGGCCGAGGAGAGCCGAACCGGTAGGAGATCTTGTCCACCATGATCCGGTCGCCGACGCAGCCCGGGCAGCCATGCAGGGTCGGCTCCATCGACTCCGAGGGAATCAGATAGGGACGCGCAACGAAAGTGAGCATTACGTAATAGAGGACCACGGCGATGCCCACCAACAGGGCGCCCTCGCGCAGCGCTGAGCGCTTCGCAGTGCCGGTCGTGGACGCCGTGTCGTCCGATTCAGCGCTATCGCCGGGTAGATCCGGCGCCGAATCCGGATCGGGAGTCGCGGTCACAGCGCCCAGCGTAGCCAGGCGCGGGCCGAATGCCCCGCCGCCCACCCGTAACCGGGGAAGCTCAGCGCTTTTCCTTGATTTTGGCCTTCTTGCCCCGCAGGTCGCGCAGGTAGTACAGCTTGGCTCGGCGGACGGCGCCGCGGGTCACGACCTCGATGTGGTCGATATTAGGCGAGTGCACCGGGAAGGTGCGCTCGACGCCGACGCCGTAGCTCTCCTTGCGGACGGTGAAGGTCTCCCGGATGCCGCCGCCGGATCGACGCAGAACAACGCCCTTGAACACCTGGATGCGCTGCTTGTTGCCCTCAATGACCTTGACGTGGACCTCGACGGTGTCGCCCGGGCCGAAAGTCGGGATGTCCTCGCGCAGCGACGCCTGATCGACGAAGTCGAGTGTGTTCATTGTCAGAGGGCTTTCTTCATGGTTCGGGCTACGGGCATTGCCTGGGCGCACGCACCTGACATCGCCGGTAGTGGAGGTGGTGGTCTGGTCACAGACCGGGGCCGGCGTGGCCGACCGCCCCATTGTGCCAGATGGGGTTCCAGCGGCGAAATCGTCGTTTCGGTTCACGGTCAACGGCATGTCACCCGGTCAGAGTCGGCGTACCAGGCCACCGAGACGTTAGGGTGAGGAGAATCGTGGCGGGGTTGCCCACGCACCACGCACGATCGGCCCACAACACGATCGACCCACAACACGATCGACCCACAACACGATCGACCGAGCTGAGGAGGGGTTCATGCGCCGACGCCTCCCGATGGCTCTGGCCAGCATCGTCTCGCTCACGGTCGGCCTGTTGCTCGGCGCCTCCTCAGCCCGGCTGACCGCCGATTCCGACGATACGGAGCCGGTGCATATAGCGATGCTGACCACCGGGTCGGGTACGTCGGCAGGGCCGGGTACGTCGGCGTCCCTGGCAACACCGGACCCGATGACGCAACTCAACGTCCGGGCTCGTCAGGCCACCACCGATGCCGCCAAGAAGGGCGCGGACATCACGTTCACACTGCTGGACCGACAAACCGGACAGTCGATCTCCGGCGGCGACACCGCACCCTTTCCGATCGCCTCGGTGGCCAAGCTGTTCATCGCCGACGATCTGCTGATGGGCAAGGTGAAAGCCCGCAGGGCGCTGACCTCGCAGGATCGCAGTGACCTTGACGTCATGCTGCGCTCCTCGGCCGACTCACCGGCCAACGAGTTTTGGGGCCGCGACGGCGGCAACGCGATCATCGCCCGGGTTGTGGCCCGTTACGGCCTCACCGGCACCACAGTTCCCTACGACGGGAACTGGTGGAACACCATGAGCACCACCAAGGATCTGGTTCGTTACTACGACAGGTTGCTCGACGGTGCCGGCGGACTGCCGCCCAAGCAGGTCGCGCTGATCCTTTCGGACCTGGCCACCTCGACGCCGAAAGGTATCGACGGGTACCCGCAACGATTCGGCATTCCCGATGGGTTGTTTGCCGAACCGGTTGCCGTCAAACAGGGGTGGATGTGCTGCTGGAACGGCCCGAACCAATTGCACATGTCTACCGGCGTCGTCGGTGCCGACCAGCGCTATGTAATCGCCATCGGATCGATGCAACCGGTGGATGAGGCCACCGCCAGGCAGACCCTTACTCAGGTGATCAAAACCATGTTCCCCGGCGGCCAGATCTAGCCGGGATCGTCGTTGAGCAGATCAGGCCGGCGCTGTCTGGTTCTGTGCAAGGACTGCTGACGGCGCCACACCGCGATCTTCGCGTGGTCACCGGACAGCAACACCTCCGGCACCGCTAGGCCGCGCCAGTGCGGAGGCCGGGTGTAGCCGGGTCCCTCCAGCAGTCCGTCCACCCACGCCGAATGCGAGTCATCCTGATGCGACAGCGGATTGCCGATGACGTCTGGCAGGAGTCGCAATACCGCCTCGATCATCACCAGCGTGGCGGCCTCTCCCCCGGCCAGCACGTAATCGCCGATGGAGACTTCTTCGACCCGCATCCGCCGGGCCGCGTCATCGCAGACCCGTTGGTCGATTCCCTCATACCGGCCGCAGGCGAACACCAGGTGGGTTTCCTCCGCCCAGCGCGCGGCGTCGGCCTGGGTGAAAAGTCGGCCCGCCGGCGTCGGAACCACCAACAGCGTTTCGGCGGTGCACATCTCATCGAGTGCGTCGCCCCACACCGGGGCCTTCATCACCATTCCAGGCCCACCCCCGTAGGGCGCATCATCGACCGAACGGTGCACATCGTGAGTCCAGCGCCGCAGATCATGCACCGCGAAATCGACGATCCCCGCCTCGATTGCCCTGCCGGACAACGATTGCCGCACCGGGTTGAGGTAATCGGGGAAGATCGTGACGACGTCAATGCGCATGTCAGGTCTCCAGGTCCAGCAAGCCGTCCGGAGGGTCGATCTCGATAACGCCTGAGTCCAGCGATACGGATGTCACGATGGCGGCGACGAACGGCACCAGCACCTCGGTGTTCGCGGCGGTGCGCACCGACAGCAGCTCGCCGGCGGGGGTGTGAAGCACTTCGGCGACCAGGCCGACCGCAACGTTATCGACGGTGCGGACGGTGAGGCCCTCGAGTTGATGATCGTAGAACTCGTCGGGGTCGTCGATCGGGGGCAGATCCGCCGAATCGACGATGAACAGATTGCCACGCAGGGCATCCGCGCCGTCTCGGTCGATCACTCCGGCCAGTCGAACAAGCATGCGCGCGCCATGCGGCCGGGCCGACTCCACCTCGACTTCGCGAGTGCTTGGATTAGTCCCGGCAGTTGAACTAGGGCCGGTAGTTGAATGAGGGCCAGTACGGGAACCCCTGAGCCGCAAACGATTACCGGCGAAAAATCGACCCTGCGGATCATCGGTGCGGACGTCGACGACGAGCTCTCCGGAGATACCGTGGGCCTTCACGACCCGCCCGACGACAAGCTCCATGTGGGCGGATCAGCTACCGGTCGGTGTCCACCACGTCGACGCGGATGCCGCGGCCGCCGATGCCGGATACCAGCGTCCGCAACGCGGTGGCGGTACGCCCGCTGCGGCCGATCACCTTGCCGAGATCGTCGGGATGCACATGCACCTCGACGGTGCGGCCGCGCCGATTGGTCACCATGTCGACGCGAACCTCGTCGGGATTGTCGACGATTCCGCGGACCAGATGTTCCACGGCGTCAACGACGACCTCGCTCATTCGGCGGCGGGTTCGGCGGTTTCAGCGGCCGGCTCGGCCTCCGCGACCGGCTCAGCCTCAACCACCGGCTCGGCAGCCTCAGCAGTCGGCTCAGCAGCCTCAGCAGTCGGCTCAGCAGGCTCAACCACCGGCTCGGCAGCCTCAGCGGTCGGCTCAGCAGCCTCAGCGACCGGCTCGGCCTCATCAACGGTTGGCTCGGCCTTCTTGACCGGTGCCTTCCTCTTCTTGAGCTGGGTCGCCTCACCGGTCGGTGCCCCATCGCCCGCGGCGAGTGCGGCGTTGAACAACTCGAGCTTGCTGGGTTTGGGTTCCTTGACCTTCAGCGTGCCCTCGGCGCCGGGCAGGCCCTTGAACTTCTGCCAGTCTCCGGTGACCTTGAGCAGCTTGAGAACGGGCTCGGTGGGTTGTGCGCCGACGGAAAGCCAGTACTGGGCCCGCTCCGAATCGACCTCGATCAGGCTGGGCTCTTCCTTGGGGTGATAGCGCCCGATGACCTCGATGGCACGGCCGTCGCGACGGTTGCGTGCATCAGCGACGGCGATTCGGTACTGGGGATTGCGGATCTTGCCAAGCCGGGTGAGCTTGATCTTGACAGCCATGACGCGAACATCTCCTGTGGTCTCACGCTGCAATTCAGCGATCACCGGCGGGTTGCCGGAATCCGGTTTTGCCTCGCGTGGGCGGCCCCGGAATGCGCGCTGCGCAGTAGCCGGTGGCCAGTGGCCTATTGTGCCAGACCGCCGGGTCCCAGAGTTAATCCTGGTTTCAGATCAGCGTTAATCCTGGTTTCAGATCAGCGTTAATCCTGGTTTCAGATCAATTTGTCCATGCATTTGGTCTCGACCCGGCGAGTCATCCGCCACCCCTCGGGGGTCCGGATGAACTCGTCGTCGTACCACAGCGCGCAGAGCATGATTTTGGGGCCGTCGTCGAATTTCATCGGGTTGAAGCACATGGTGCGGCCCGAAGCGGTGTCGCCGGTCACCCGGATATCGAAGTTGCCGACCAGGTGGTAGTAGGCGGGAAAGTTGGGCAGCACTTCCGCAAGCCAGGCCTTCACCGCGGCGAACGTGCCGTCGATACCACCCATCGCCCGGTAGTCGATGTAGGCATCCGCAGTGAAGATCGCGTCCAGGTCGTCGAATCGACGCTGGTCGATCGCGGTTGCGTAGTTGATCACCAACTGTTGGATCTCCAGACGATCGGAGATTTCGGCCAGGCTCATCATGGGTCGATTCAACACCGGCCGACAGGACCGCCGCGCACCGGTTAGGGTAGGCGGCCATGGGCAGACTCCATGCCGCGGTGACGGCGTCCATCGCACTCATCGTCAGCGCCGTGACGATCGGCGCCACCGCGATCGGATCGGCGCCCCCTGCGGCCGCCGATCCGAGCATCCAACCGGTGGGCACGGTGCCGATTCCCGACGGGCCGGCGCCGGCCTGGATCATCGCCGACCTCGACTCCGGTCAGGTGTTGGCCGGCCGAGACATGTACACGGCACACCCGCCCGCCAGCACCATCAAGACTCTGCTGGCGCTGACCGCACTCGATGAGATCAACCTCGACGCCACGATGGTCGCCACCCCGGCCGAGGCAGACGTCGAGTGCAACTGCGCCGGCGTCGTGGCAGGTCGGTCCTACACGGCTCACCAACTCCTTGAGGCCAGCCTGCTGGTGTCCGGCAATGACGCGGCCAACGCCCTCGCGGCGATGCTGGGCGGGTTCGGCCCGGCAGTGGCCAAGATGAACGCCAAAGCTGCCGCCGTCGGCGCCACCAACACCTACGCCACCAGCCCGTCGGGACTGGACGGGCCTGAGGGCGCCGGTTGGACGACCCCCCATGATCTGGCCGTGATCTTCCGAGCCGCGCTGGCCAACCCGGTATTTGCCCAGATCACCGGCCAGCCAACCGCGGTGTTTCCCACCGATACCGGCCTCCGGTCGCTGCTCAACCAGAACGAGTTGCTCGCTCGCTATCCCGGCGCGATCGGGGGCAAGACCGGCTTCACCAACGCGGCTCGTAAGACATTCGTCGGCGCGGCTCAGCGCGACGGCAGACGCCTGGTCATCGCGATGATGTACGGCCTGGTCCGTGAAGGCGGTCCGACCTACTGGGACCAGGCACGCACGCTCCTGGATTGGGGTTTCGCGCAGAATCCAACCCAGAGCGTCGCGACGCTGTAGATCCAACCCAGGGCGTCGCGACGCTAGCTGTCCGGTGGACTCGCCGCCGGGCGCGCGACCTAGCCCCGGAAGCCGGGAAGGCCGGCCTCGGCCGGGGTCAGCGGCTCATTGAAGCCCTCGACGGGGGTCGGGACAAATGCGCCGGCGTCTCCGCTGGACTCCGCCGGCATGGCCCCGCCGGAAGCCTCGGCCGGAGCGGTGATGACCTCCGTTTCCGACTGCCCGATGACCGTGGGCTCGACCGGATTGCCCTGTAGCGGAATGGTTCCCGGCACCCAGGCGAGGATGTCGCGGACGCCGTCGTTGTAGACCACGCTGTTGGGGACGTCGCCGATCACGTCGAAGTAGAGCATGCCGGTCGTGCGGCCACCCGGGCCAAGTTGCGCGGCGCTGATGCCGCCGGGCGCGTAGACGATCGCGGGGTTGCCGTCGCCGCTCTCGGCGCGGGTGTAGAAACGGTCGATGTTGGGGTTGACTGCGTTTCCGAACGCCTGCACGGACAAGGTGGCTTCATAGAGCGTGCCGGCATGTCCCACCGGGGCGGTGCTGGGTCCGAAGTTGGTCACCGTGTAGCCGATCATCGGAACGGCGGGCCGGTAGTTGATCCGCATCTGCTCGCCGAAGATCTTGATGTTGTCGGTCGCCGACGCGGGTGCGGCAGTGATCGTGCCGATTCCGAGTGTGAGCGCCGCAGCAGCGACAGCCCCGGCGTATTTTGCGATCTTCACCTTGGTTTCCTCTCGTCTGCGGGAAGTGTATCCCCGCAACCGATCAGAGACCACTTAGAACCCGGAACGCGTCCTTACCCGGCTAGCGTGGCCCACGATGTCTGTCCTGTCGCGGTGGGTGAGCCGTGCCGCCGGTATTGCTGCGGCTTCGCTGGTCATGTCCGTCGCCCCGGCGCCCGCCGTCGCCGAGCCGGACGGCCAGGCCGCCGCCACCGTCGCCCTGCCGGCCGGCCCGGCCCGAGCCTGGCTGGTCGCCGACATGGTCAGCGGCCGAATTCTCGGCGGCAACGATCCCTATGGTCGGTACGCACCGGCCAGCACCATCAAAGCGCTGCTGGCAATGGTGGTGCTCGATCAGGTCAATCCCGATGTCGCCGTTCAGGCGACGCCGTCGTGCACCGATGTCGAGTGTTCGTGCGTAGGACTGGTGCCGGGCGCCACCTACACCACCCGCCAGTTACTGGACGCACTGATGATGGTGTCCGGCAATGACGCCGCGAACCTGCTCAGCGAGATGCTGGGCGGTCCCCAGGCTGCGGTGGCAAAGATGAACGCCAAGGCCGCGCTCCTCGGAGCGGTCAACACCCGAGCCGGGTCGCCGTCGGGCCTGGACGGCCCGGGCTGGGAATCGGTCACCACCGCGCAGGATCTGGCGGTGATCTACCGCGCAGCGCTGACCTACCCGTTGCTCACCCAGATCCTGCATCAGTCCACCGCGCTGTTCCCGGACGGCTCGGGCGGGCTGAAGACGATCGCCAGTCGCGACCGGCTACTGGCGAGTTACCCCGGCTACATCGGTGGAAAAACCGGCTATACCAATCTGGCCCAGGAGACCTACGTCGCGATCGCGCAGCGCGACGGACGCCGGCTGATCGCCGTGCTGCTGTACGGCACCGATGAACTCTGGGACCAGGGGCAGGCGCTGCTGGACTGGGGGTTCACGCAATAACTGGGGGTTCAACCAGATAACTGGGGGTTCAACCAGTGACCGGGGGTTCAACCAGTAACTGGGGGTTCAGCCGGTCCAGCTAGTAGACCCGGCCGCGCAGCACTACCCGGTCAGGCCGGGACAGCACTGCCGCGCCGGACCGCGGATCGTCGGTGAAGCACAGCAGGTCGGCCGGCGCGCCGTCGACGAGTGCCGGTCTCCCCAGCCACCGGCGGGCATCCCAGCAGGCCGCACCCAACGCCTCGGTCGGGGTCATCCCGATGCCCGTGAGAGCCGCCACCTCCTCGGCGATCAGGCCGTGGGCCATCGTGCCGCCGGCATCGCTGCCGGCATAGATCGGCACACCGGCTTCGTGGGCGGCTCCAATCCGCTGCCGGCATCGGGCGTAGAGATCCCGCATATGCGACGCATAGACCGGGTATCGCGTTGCAGCGTCGGCGAAATCGGGAAAATTCTCGATATTGATCAGCGTGGGCACCAGCGCAGTGCCATGCACAGCCATCATCGCGACGGTGTCCTCGGTCAGACCGGTGCCGTGTTCGATGCAGTCGATGCCGGATTTGATCAGCCCGGGCAGTGCGTCCTCGCCGAAGACATGCGCGGTCACCCGCACACCCTCGGCATGGGCGGCGGCGACGGCGGCGGTCACTACGTCGTCAGACCACAGCGGCGCCAGGTCGCCGACGGACCGGTCGATCCAGTCGCCGACGAGTTTCACCCATCCATCACTTCGGCGGGCCTGCTCGGCCAACGCTTCCGGGAGTTGCCATTCGTCGTCGAGTTCGATGGCGTAACCCTGTAGGTACCGCTTGGGTCGAGCCAAATGCCTTCCGGCCCTGATGATCCGGGGAAGATCATGGCGATCGTCAAGACTGCGGGTGTCGGTGGGCGAACCACAGTCGCGCAGCAACAGTGCGCCGGCGTCACGTTCGGTCTGAGCCTGGGTGATCGCCTCGTCGAGTTCGACCCCACCGTGTGCGCCGAGACCGACGTGGCAATGCGCATCGACCAGGCCCGGCAGGATCCAGCCACCGTCGAAGATTGTCTCGGCACCGCTCACGGGCTCACTGCGCAGGATGCCGTCGGCGATCCACCACTGGACGTACTGTTCATCGGGCAACCCGCGACCACGGACGTGGAGCACCGGGGCAGCCACCGGCGTTAGTTCTTGCCGGGGAATTTCAGCTTGGACAGGTCGAAGCCGGCCAGTCCGGGCGGAAGCTGGTTGAGGCCCTCGGGCAGTTGTGATAGATCCGGGAAGTCAGCCGGCATCTGCGAGTCCATCAACGGATTGCGCGCCTTGGCGGGCGTCGGGCCGCGGCCCTTCTTCCCCTTCTTGTTCTTCGCGTTCTTCTTCGACGATCGGCGGGCGAATCCCATCCCCATCGATCCGGCCATCTGCGACATCATCTTCCGGGCGTCGAAGAATCGGTCGACGAGTTGGTTGACCTCCGAGACCGCGACACCGGAGCCGTTCGCGATGCGAAGCCGGCGCGAGGCATTGATGATCTTCGGGTCGGCGCGTTCCTCGGGTGTCATGCCGCGGATGATCGCCTGGACCCGGTCGAGGTGGCTGTCGTCGACGGCGGCCAGAGCCTCTTTCATCTGGCCGGCGCCGGGCAGCATGCCCAGCAGGTTTCCGATCGGGCCCATCTTGCGAATGGCCAGCATCTGCTCCAGGAAGTCCTCCAGCGTCAGTTCCCCGGAGCCGATCTTGGCCGCCGCCTCCTCGGCCTTCTGCGCGTCGAAGACCTGCTCGGCCTGTTCGATCAGCGACAGCACGTCGCCCATCCCGAGGATCCGGCTCGCCATCCGGTCGGGGTGGAAGACGTCGAAATCCTCGAGTTTCTCGCCGGTGGAGGCGAACAGGATCGGAACCCCGGTGACCTCGCGCACCGACAGCGCTGCGCCGCCGCGCGCGTCGCCATCCAATTTCGTCAGCACGACGCCGGTGTAGCCGACACCGGCACCGAAGGCCTCGGCGGTGGTCACCGCGTCCTGCCCGATCATCGCGTCGAGGACGAAAAGGGTCTCATCAGGCGCCACCGCGTCGCGGATCGCGGCCGCCTGGGCCATCAGGACGTCGTCGATACCGAGGCGGCCCGCCGTGTCGACGATGACCACATCGAACAATTTCGCCCGGGCCTCGGCCAGCCCCGCGGCGGCCACGGCGACCGGATCGCCCGGCCCGGCGCCTAAGGTCTCCGAGGATTCCGCCGAGGTGCCCGGATGCGGGGCGAAGACGCTGACCCCGGCGCGCTGGCCGACGATCTGCAACTGGGTGACCGCGCCCGGCCGCTGCAGGTCGCAGGCCACCAGCAGCGGCGTGTGCCCCTGGCCGCGCAACCAGTAGGCCAGCTTGCCGGCCAGCGTGGTTTTGCCGGCGCCCTGCAGACCGGCGAGCATGATGACCGTCGGCGGGGTCTTGGCGAACACAAGCCGGCGGGTCTCGCCGCCGAGGATCCCGACGAGTTCCTCGTTGACGATCTTGACAACCTGTTGGGCTGGGTTCAGAGCGCCCGACACCTCAGCGCCACGGGCGCGTTGCTTGATGCGGCCGACGAATTCGCGGACCACCGGCAGTGAGACGTCAGCCTCCAGCAGCGCCAGCCGAATTTCGCGAGCGGTCGCGTCGATATCGGCGTCGGTCAGCCGGCCTTTGCTGCGCAGGCCGGCCAGCGCCCCGGTTAACCGATCAGAGAGGGATTCAAACACCCGGTCAGCCTAGCCGGGCTGACGCTCGGTTAGCAGCCACCCGCTGGGCCTGGGAGTCAGCCCGGTTCCGGTGCGGGCGGTGGAGCCGGCAGCGCCGCGTACAGATTGCGCTCCAACGTTTCTCGGGCGGCTGCCGTATCGGGCGCCGAGATGGCGAAGACGTCGATCACCGAGGAGCCCAGCGTGGTGATCTTTGCCCAGGCGATATCCACTCCGGCGCGCTCGAAAACTGCGGTCAGCACCGCCAGCAATCCGGTTCGGTCCGACGCCCGAACCTCCACCAATTGGTACCCGGACTGATCGCCGTCATGCCAGAGGATTTTCGGTGGCGCCGAGACGGCGGCGGGCACCGCGGGCGCCGGTGCGACTCCCGCATCGCCGCGGCGTTGGGCGCTCTCATGGTCGCGCCTCTGCACCGCGTCAACGACGTCGGATTCCCCATCGAGAGCCATGATGAACTGCTGTCGCAGAACCTCGGCTGCCGGCGGAGAACCGAAAAGCGGCGACACCACGAACGTGTTGATCGCCGAACCCTCGGCACTGTTCACCGTCGCCGAATGCACGCTCAGGGAATTCAGTGCCAGCACTGCGGCCGCCTTGGACAGCAGACCCCGCCGGTCCGGGGCGATCACGGTCACGCAATAGTTCAGCGGCAACGGGGCCGGCGCCATCTCGACGTGCACCGCGCCGTCGCGGGCGAGTGCGAGATGTTCGGCCGCAATGGGTTCGGGTTGCGGTTGATCATCACCGGCCAGCAGCACGCGACACCGGCGGACCAGGTCGCCGATCAGGCTGGCCTTCCAGTCGCCCCACACCCCCGGCCCGGTGGCCAACGAGTCGGCTTCGGACAGGGCGGCGAGCAATTCCAGCAGCACCGGGTCGCCCTCGATCACCTCCACGACGCCGGCGGCGGTCGCCGGATCCGCAAGATCCCGGTGGGTGGCCGTCGACGGCAGCAGAAGGTGATGCCGCACCATCGCCGCGAGGGTTCTGACATCAGAGGGCCACAGTCCCAGTCTGATTCCCACCCGGGTGGCCAGTTCGGCGCCGACCACGCTGTGGTCCTCACCGCGACCCTTCCCGATGTCGTGCAGCAGGGCACCGAGCACCAGCAAATCGGGTCGCGAGACCCGGGTCGTGAAAGCACCGGCACGGGAGATGGTTTCGATCAGGTGGCGGTCCACCGTCCAAATGTGAATCGGATCGCGCGGCGGCAGATCCCGAACCGCACCCCATTCCGGGAAGAGTCGTCCCCACAGACCCGTGCGATCCAGTGCCTCGATCACCGTCACCGTTGGCGGGCCGGCCGTCAGCAGCACCAGCAGATCCTCGAGTGCATCCCGCGGCCAGGGCGCGCGCAACTCCGGCGCGGTCTCGGCCAGTCGCGCCAAGGTGGACGCCGCGATCGGGATGCCGGTCGTTGCCGAGGCGGCGGCGACCCGAAGGGTCAGGCCGGGATCGCGCTGCGGCCTGGCGTCACGGGCCAGGATCACTTCACCCGAGAACTCGACGACTCCTTCATCCAGGGGCCGCCGGATCGGCCGGCGCAGCGCCCACAGGCCTCGACGCGGAAGTGCATTCGCGGCCGTCCGCAGGCCGGCGTCGACGTAATAGCTGACGGTTCGGGCGGCATCGGAGAGAACCCGGGCCAGGTCGAATCGGTCTCCGACCCGCAGGGCGGCGCCCGTTTCGTCGGCGTACTGCGCCAGTAGTTGATCCCGGCCGCGCCCCGACACCCGGTGCAACTCGGTACGCACGTTGAGCAGCGCCAGATGAGCGGACGCCGGCGAACCGGCCGGCGAGTCCGGCGCCGAACTCGGATAGACATCGGCCAGTTGTGCGACCGCCAGAGCGTTGAGCAACTGCACGTCGCGAAGTCCGCCCTTGCCGCTCTTGAGATCGGGCTCGGCACGGTGGGCGATCTGGCCGCTGCGCTGCCAACGGACCCTGGCCTGATCGGCGAGTTCCTCGAAACGCCCGGCGATACCGGCACGCCACTGCCGTCGGGCGCCGCCGATCAGCGAAGACGACAACGCCACGTTGCCGCAGATGTGACGTGCCTCCAGCATCGCCAGCCCGGCCGACAGATCCGAGCCGGCGACCGCCAGCGCCTCGGCTACCGTACGCACGCTGTGATCAAGCCGAATGTTGGCGTCCCACAGCGGGTACCACAGCTGTTCGGCAACCGGTGCCACTACGTCATCGGGCAGATTGTCGTGCAGCAGCATGAGATCAAGATCGGAGTACGGCACGAACTCGCGACGGCCCAGACCACCGGTGGCGACGATGGCGAAACCACTCGTGGCGGTGATACCGATCTCGGCCGCCTTGGTGCTCAGCCACAACTCGTGAAGGTCCAGGAGAGCCTCCCGCAGCGCAGCGGCGTCGAGGTGCCGAGGTCCGCCGTCGACCAGCTTCCGGCTCGCCGCCGCCAGATCCGTGGCGGGGCGTCTAGAGTGCGTCGGATCCCCGTTCGCCGGTGCGGACCCGAATGATCGCCTCCACCGGGCTGACCCACACCTTGCCGTCTCCGATCTTCCCGGTGCGGGCAGCGGCGACGATAACGTCCACCACTCGGTCCACCGCGGAGTCATCAACCACGACTTCCACCCGTACCTTGGGCACGAAGTCGACGGCGTACTCGGCGCCGCGGTAGACCTCCGTATGGCCCTTCTGCCGGCCGTAGCCCTGGACCTCACTGACGGTCATGCCGTGGACGCCCAACTCCTCCAGTCCCGTTTTGACGTCTTCGAGCGTGAATGGTTTGACGATCGCAGTAATCAGCTTCATATCCCTTATACCTCCGCGCCGTGACGAGAAAAGCCCGAGCCGCCACCGGTCGCCGCGAAGTCGTACGCGGTCTCCGCGTGTTCGGCTTCGTCGACACCGGCCGCCTCGGCCTCGCGGTCAAGCCGCAATCCGATGGTGTGTTTCAAGAGCAAGGCCAAGATAGCGGTGACGACCGCCGAGTACCCCAGAACCGCGAAGGCGCCGACGGCTTGCCGCCACAACTGGTCGGTGCCACCGCCGTAGAACAGGCCGGCGACCGCCGCGGGTGCCTCCGGTGCCGCGACCAGACCGACCATCAGGGTGCCGACGAGTCCGCCCACCAGGTGGACACCGACAACGTCGAGAGAATCGTCGAAGCCGAACTTGAACTTCAGCCCGACTGCCAGAGCGCAGAGCACACCCGCGGTGGCCCCGATCGCCAGCGCACCGACCACGTTCACCGAAGAGCAGGCCGGCGTGATGGCGACCAGGCCAGCCACCACTCCGGACGCCCCGCCCAGTGAGGTGGCATGTCCATCGCGAATGCGTTCGGTCAGCAGCCAGCACAGCATCGCTGCGGCCGTGGCGATGGTCGTGGTGATGAAAGTAGTGCCCGCCAGGCCGCCGGAGGAGACCGCCGAACCGGCGTTGAACCCGTACCAGCCGAACCACAGCAGACCCGCTCCCAGCATCACGAATGGCAGATTGTGGGGTCGCATCGGGGTACCCGGCCAGCCGGCGCGCTTGCCGAGGATGACCGCGAGCACCAGACCGGCGATACCGGCGTTGATGTGCACGGCCGTTCCACCCGCGAAGTCGATCGCTTTGAGCTTGTTGGCGATCCAGCCCCCGGTTTCCCCGGTGACACCGTCGAACGCGAACACCCAGTGCGCCACCGGGAAGTACACGAACGTGGCCCACAGCCCCGCGAACACCAACCAGCCACCGAACTTGAGCCGGTCGGCGACAGCGCCGGAGATCAGTGCCACGGTGATGATGGCGAACATCAACTGGAACGCCACGAACACCGTCTGCGGGATTGTTCCGGCCAGCGGAATGCCGATCGCTTCGACCGCTTCGATACCGGCGCTCGGATCAGCGATGACCTCAATAACGGCGTTACCGCCGATCAATCCTTTGAGTCCGAAGTACTGGCTCGGATCGCCGAAGAATCCGAATTTGTCATTGCCGAAGGCGACCGAGTAGCCGTAAAGCACCCACAGCACCGTCACCACGCCCATGGAGCTAATGCTCATCATGATCATGTTGAGCACGCCCTTGGCGCGCACCATGCCACCGTAAAAAAACGCTAACCCGGGTGTCATCAACAACACCAGAGCCGCGCTGGCCAGGATCCACGCGGTGTCACCGCTGTCCGGCGCACCCAATACCGGGAATTGATCCACTCGCAGTCTCCTCCTTCGCGCCGCGGTCGAACACCGACGACTCAATTCAGAAGATTGCGCAGTGGTTGTTTCGGTAAACCGCGCCTGGTGTTTCCAGCAGGTGAACGGATTCCAGGTCTTAGTTTCGTCGCTGTTACGCGACCCGTCTGATCGCGCCTCCGACGGGGTCAGCCCAACAGCGCATCGACGAATGCGGCCGCCTCGAAGGGTGCCAGATCATCAGGCCCCTCCCCGAGGCCGACGAGTTTCACCGGCACTCCGAGTTCCTGCTGGACCCGAAACACGATGCCGCCCTTCGCGGTTCCGTCAAGTTTGGTCAGAACCACTGCGGTGATGTCGACGACGTCGGCAAACACCCGGGCCTGGGCCAGTCCGTTCTGACCGATGGTGGCATCGAGAACCAGCAGCACCTCGTCGACCGTGGCGCGCTTGTCGACGACCCGCTTGACCTTGCCGAGTTCATCCATCAGGCCGGTCTTGGTGTGCAGGCGGCCCGCGGTATCGATGACCACGACGTCGGCGCCGATCTCGATGCCCCGGTCCACGGCATCGAAGGCAACCGAAGCCGGATCGGCGCCCTCGGCGCCTCGAACCACGTCTGCGCCCACCCGCGCGGCCCAGGTCTGCAACTGGTCGGCCGCAGCCGCCCGGAAGGTGTCCGCGGCACCGAGTACCACCCGGCGGCCATCGGCCACCAGGACCCGCGCCAACTTGCCTACCGTGGTGGTCTTGCCGGTGCCGTTGACCCCGACGACCAGCAGCACCGATGGTTTGTCGGCGTGCGGCAGCGCCCGGATCGAGCGGTCCCACCCCGGGTTGAGTTCGGCGATGAGCACCTCACGCAGCACCGTGCGGGCCTCGGCTTCGCTGCGCACACTGCGGGCGGCCATCTGGGCGCGCAGGTGCTCAATCACCGATGCGGTGGTCACCGGACCGAGGTCGGCGATCAGCAGGGTGTCCTCGACCTCCTCCCAGGATGCCTCGTCGAGATCACCACCGCCGAGAAGGCCGAGCATGCTGCGGCCGAAGGCGTTCTGCGACTTGGCCAGCCGACCACGCAGGCGTTCCAGTCGGCCGGCTGTCGGCGCGATGGCGCCGACATCAGACCCCGCAGGCGCGATGGTGTCAAGCTCGGGTGCCGTCTGGGTTGCGGCGGTCTCGGCGAGGTACTCCTCGACCTCCTCGACCAAGGGGGTGTCGGACGTTTCGGGCAGTGACGTTTCGGGCAGGGACGTTTCGGGCAGCCCGACGTTCGAGATCGGCCGCTTCACCGAGTCCCGCGGGATGGCCGCGTCATCGCCCACGCCGGGTAGACCGGACGTATCCAGGCGCGGCCGATCAACCGTCGCAGCTCCTGACGATTGTGTGAAGGATATGCCGGAGGAGGCGGTGTAGCCCCCGGAGCGGTCGACGGGTGTGGGAGCCTCGATGGCAGTGTCGGTGCTGGGAAGCAGGCTTACCTGGCGGCTCCGATAGCGAACCAATCCGAAGATCAGAGCGGCGATGACAAGGACGGCGATGATCGCGATGGCGATCCAGAGACCCTGGGACACGAGACCATTGTTTCAGGGTTTACCGTCGGGCCGCCGCAGTCCTGGCAAACCGGCTTCGGGCCGCCGCCGATGACGACGCCGGGCCGCAAGCTTCGGCACATCGATGCCTGCCTGACCGGGCCGGTCGAGTTCGAGGGCGTCACGACCGGTTTCGAGCGCTACCGACTGCCCTATGACGCGCTGACCCAGACCAACCTGGCGGCGATCGACCTGCGCACCCGATTCCTCGGATCCGAGCTTGCGGCCCCGGTGCTGATCGGCGCGATGACCGGTGGCGCCGAACTAGCGCGCACCATCAACCGCAATCTGGCCGACGCGGCGCAGAAACTCGGCATCGGCATGATGCTGGGGTCGCAGCGCATCATGCTCGGCGACGACGCGGCCGGCAATGCCGCCGCGGCCAGCTTCGAGGTCCGCGATCTGGCCCCCGATGTTCTACTGATCGGGAACATCGGCCTGGCTCAGGTGTGCGAAGCGCTGACGCCACGATTGGCTAGCGCATTGGCGAGGGTCGGAGCCAATGCCGTTGCGGTGCATACCAATCCGCTGCAGGAGGCCATGCAGGCCGACGGGGATACCGATTTCCGCGGCTCGCTGGAGGCCCTCGACCGGCTCGTAGGCGAACTGGGCTATCCGGTGATGGTCAAGGAGGTCGGCCACGGTATCGGCGCGGTCGCCGCCGCGCGGTTGCGCGGGCTTCCGATCGCCGCGGTCGACGTCGCCGGCGCCGGCGGCACCTCGTGGGCCCGGGTGGAACAGGTGGTGCGTTACGGCGAGGTGCGCTACCCGGCGATCGCCGATTGGGGCGTGCCGACCGCGCAGGCCCTCCAGGAGGTGCGCCAGACGCTGCCCGGGATGCCGTTGATGGCCTCGGGTGGCATCCGATCCGGGATGGATGCCGCCAAGGCTCTGGCGATGGGCGCCGACGTGGTCGCGCTGGCTCGTCCACTGCTGGCGCCGGCCATCGAATCGGCCGCCGCAGTGGTGGAGGTACTCGGCGGGTTCATCGAGGAACTGCGGGTCTGTCTGCACGGGTGCGGGGCAGCCGATCTGGATAAGTTACGCAGCGTCGGAGTCACTGGCTGAGCCTGGATTCAGAACGGCGGCGGCCTGTTTCGCTCGGCGACGCGGGCATCGTTGAGAGCCCTTTCCCGCTTCACCCGGCAGGCGTGCTCGACGGCACGCGTCCGCCGGCGTAACGGCATCCGCTGGGCCCTCTCCGGGGATGCGTCAGTCGGCGGTCCCGGCGGCACGGGGGCGGTCCTGGTGTCCCAGCCGGGAAACAACACCCGGCTGCCGGGAATGGTGATGTAGACCCGCCCGGTGGGTGAGGTCCAGCGAATCGTACCGTCGGGAAACTGCTGGTCAGTCCAGCCGCGCTCTCCTGTCCAGAACGTTTTCAGAAGATGATGTTTCCGGCATAGCAGCCGTAGACCTGAGGCATGCGTCGGGCCGATCGGCCACGCGACGGCGTGGTCCACATCGCAGGCCTCGGCGGGCTGGTCGCAGTTGGGAAAGCGGCACGTCAGATCACGCATCCGGACGAACTCGTCGAGCGCGGTGGACGGCCGGTACTGCGGCTCGGGGTCGTCGGATGGAGGGCGCAGATGCCGGACGGTGGCGCCGGTGCGGATCAACTCGGCCAGCAGTGGAGCCGGAATGGCTCCGCCCCCGACGATCACTGAGGTCGATGGCGGGCAGATCGGTTCGGGTTCCGGATCGCCGGCCAGATGGTCGCGGACGCTCATCCCGCGGGTGTAGGGGCGCGACTGCGGCCGCCCGGACAGGTTGGGGTCGGACGCAGCACCGTCACCCCCGGCCTGCAGCGCAGTGGCTTCGGTGAGGACGTGGATCACGATCGCGGCGGTGGAGCCGGCGCCGTCGGCCGCCTCACACACCGGCGAACCGCACTGGCACGGCAGCCGGTCAGATCCGGCCGCGAGTGCCCCGAGGGCATCGGCGCGGCGCTGGTCCACGGTACGGGGATCGGCGTCGCACACCCCATACGCCATCTGGGTCAACCGCTTCTTGAGAATCGCGGCATCAGTGGAGAACAGCCTGCCCCACATGGCGCTGGTCCCTGATTCGTCGTCGCGGCCGCCGATCTGAACGTCACGACTGCGGGCCCGGGCGCGGCTGCGACGCAACGCCGCGGGATCGACTCGGTCGACAAGGCAGTCGATGGCCTGTTCCAGCTTGTGGTCCGACAGCGGGCCCCAGGTGCGGCAGTGGTCGGCGAGGGCGGTGTCGATGGTGGCCAGGGCGTCGTCGTCCTCGACCAGCAGGGTGCGCCAGGCGATCGCCGAGACGACGCGGTAGCCCAACAGACCGTCGTAGAACATCTGCGCGACTCCCGGCAACCTGCGGGCCAGCGTGAGTCCGAGCCTCATCTGACCTGACGCGCGTCCATGGCTGATGCTCAGGGCGGCCGACACCTCTGCGGCGGCGGCATCCCAGGAGTCGCACGCCCAGTCGGCACGGTCGTCGTCGCCGCAGCGGCGGCGGGCCAACTCCGCGACCGCGGCAAGTCGCCGGGCGGCGGCGGACGCTTCGGCGCTCGCCCACTGCTCGATGGCGGCGACGACGGCCGAGTCATCGGCTGAACGGAGTTCATTGTCGAACATGTGTTCGATATTACGACGAACGTCTGACAGAATTTGGCCCCCGCACAGAATTGCGGCTACGGACTAGCGCTGCCGACCAGGTCCTCCCCGCGCATCCGCTGCGAGATCACCGCGGTGATGCCATCGCCCTGCATCGAGACGCCGTATAGGGCGTCGGCGACCTCCATGGTGGCCTTCTGATGCGTGATCACGATCAGCTGGGATTGGGTGCGCAACTGCTCGAACAATCCGATCAGGCGACCCAGGTTGGCATCGTCGAGGGCCGCTTCGACCTCGTCCATGACATAAAACGGTGACGGGCGGGCCCGGAAGATTGCCACCAGCATGGCCACCGCGGTCAGCGATTTCTCCCCGCCGGACAGCAGCGAGAGCCGTTTGACCTTCTTGCCGGGCGGGCGGGCCTCCACCTCAACACCGGTGGACAGCATGTCGCTGGGATCAGTCAGCAGCAGCCGACCCTCGCCGCCGGGGAACAGCGTCGCGAACACCTTCGAGAATTCCCGCTCGACGTCGGCATAGGCCTCAGAGAACACCTGCAGGATCCGGTCATCGACACCGGCGATGACGTCGAGCAGGTCCTTCCGGGCCGCTTTGACGTCCTCGAGTTGAGTGGACAGGAAGTTGTAGCGCTCCTCGAGGGCGGCGAACTCCTCCAGCGCCAGCGGATTGACCCGGCCGAGTTCGGCCAGCTCACGCTCGGCCCGTTTGGCGCGACGCTCCTGGGTGGGTCGGTCGAACGGCATCGGCGCCGGCGCGGTCACCGCCTCGCCCCGCTCGCGGGCTTGGGCGTACTCGGCCATCTCCAACTCCGTTGGCGGTAACGACACCTCCGGGCCGTACTCGGCGATCAGATCGTCACCGGCCATGCCGAACTGCTCGAGCACCATTTGCTCGAGCTGTTCGATCCGCAGCTCTGCCTGGGCCTTGGCGACCTCGTCGCGGTGCAGGGATTCGGTCAACGCGCTGATGCGGGTGTTGAGCTCGGCGACCTCGGTGCGGGCTGCGGTCATTGCGCCGGCCCGTTCCAGACGCTCGGCGGCGAGCTGGTCTCGCACCCGCGAGGCCGCCCCCACCACGACCACCAGGTGCGCAGCGACGCGGCGGCCGGTCTCAGCGACCGCGGCGGCGACCTCCGCGGCATGCTGACGCGCGGCGCGTGCCTGCTGTGCGCGCAGCCGAGTGTCGCGCTCCGCCGCCGCTGACCGCCGAAGCGAATCCGCACGTCCACGAACGGCATCCGCACGTTCCTCGGCGGTACGCACCGCTAGTCGTGCCTCCACCTCGAATGCACGCGCCTGTTCCGCTGAGGCTTGCATCTGGCTTCGCTCACCCGGCGAGGTCTCGACGACGGTCTGGCTTTCCTGGGCGGCGCGCAGTCGCGCCTCGAGTTCGGTGAGTTCGGTCACGGTCTGCACCCGACCGGACTCGAGTTCGTCGCGCTGAACTTGCAGTCGGCGCCACTCCTCCTCGGCCAGCCGGACCTCCTGGCCGAGCCGGCCGAGTTGCTCATAAATCGCCGACATCGCGGCGTCGGACTCGTTGAGCGCCGCGAGAGCCTGCTCGGCGGCGTCCTTGCGGTCGGCCTGCTCGGCGACAGCGCCCGCCAGCGCCGCGGCAAGCTGGGCGACCTGGGTCTCGGCGGCGAGAAGTTCGGTTCGCGCCTTCTCGATCTCGCCGGCGATCTCCAGGGTGCTGGGCTTGCGGCCGGAGCCGCCGTCCACCCGGCCGGCGCCCACCAGGTCGCCGTCGCGGGTCACCGCACGCAGCCCCGGACGCGCCGACACCAGGTCCAGTGCGGCGCCGATGTCGTCGACGACGGCCACGCCGGCAAGCATGGCGGTCATGGCGCCCTGCAGTCGCGGCGGCGCTTCGATGAGATCAACCACCCAGTGTGCTCCATCGGGCAGTGGGCCGGTGTCCTGCGGCGTCGACACCGGCCAGTCCGCTAACACGATGGCGGCGCGGCCACCATCAATGTCCTTGAGCGCACGGACCGCCGAGCCCGCCGCACCGACGTCGTCGGCCGCCACCGCGTCGGCTGCGGAACCGAGTGCCGCGGCCAATGCCGGTTCGAACCCGGCGCGCACCTTCACCAGCGCGGCGATGGTTCCGAAAAGTCCTGCGCCACTGCGATTTTCCAGTAGCCACGCCGCGCCGTCCCGGCGCTCGAGTCCCACCGCGAGCGCATCGATCCGGGCTTGTAACGAGGCCACCTGCCGTTCGGCGGTGCGCTCGGCTGCCTGCAGTTGCACTACCCGGTCGTCGGCGGCGCGCATCGAGGCCACCGATCGGTCATGGTGCTCGTCGAGACCCAGCTCGCCCTGGTCGAGTTCGCCGATCCGGCTCTGGATGGTTTCGAACTCGGCCCGCGCCGCGTCGGTGCGGGCCGCGGCCTCGTCGATCGCGGCGGTCAGTCGGGCCACAGTGTCGTCGATCGACTCCACCCGGGCCCGGCCGGTCTCCACCTGACCGGTCAGCCGCGCCAGACCTTCCCGGCGGTCGGCCTCGGCCCGCACGGCGGCCAGATGCGCGCGTTCAGCCTCGGTGGCCGCGCTCTCCTTCACCCTGAGTTCGACCCGGGCGGCCTCCAACGCCGAACGAGCACCGGCAAGTTCGGCGAGCAGTTCGCGCTCCTGCTCAGCCACCTCGTCGGCCTCGGCGTCGAGCGCATCGGGATCCGGACCGGTGCTGGCGGCCGGTTCGGTGTCCAGGTACTGCTCACGCTCGCTGGCGATCCGTACCGTGGCGCCGACCCGCTCGGCCAGGGCCGAGAGCCCGAACCAGGTCTGCTGTGCGGCCTCGGACCGCGCCGACAGCGAGGCGACAGCGGCTTCACCGGCGGCGAGTTGTTCCGATGCCGCCGCCAGCCGTGCGGTGGCCTCGTCGTGCTCGCGTCGCAGCGTGGTCTCGATGTCGTCGGCCCCGGCGAACTCGGCGCGGCGAATGACAAGGTCATCGGCGGCCAGTCGCAGCCGGGCGTCGCGCAGGTCGGCCTGAATGGTGGCCGCGCGGCGCGCCATCTCGGCCTGGCGGCCCAGCGGTTTGAGTTGCCGACGCAGTTCGGTGGTCAGGTCCGTCAACCGGGCCAGATTGGCCGCGGTGGCGTCCAGCTTGCG
>Ga0247839_1000257_pt1 | contig 93300 bp, 102 predicted proteins | sample LaCruzMarch2015__6_FD_192405 | JGI IMG/M metagenome (GOLD analysis project Ga0247839, IMG submission 192405) | Freshwater microbial communities from meromictic Lake La Cruz, Castile-La Mancha, Spain - LaCruzMarch2015_16m | ecosystem: Environmental > Aquatic > Freshwater > Lake | place: Spain...
CTGCTGCTAATGCTGCTCGTGCTGCTGCTGATGCTGCTGCTTATGCTGCTAATGATGCTCGTGCTGCTGCTCGTGCAGACCTATCTGAAATCTTTATCAACATTATTTTGTCCGAATACGAAAATAAGTGTTGACATCAATTACCCGTTTTGCTATATTGAATTATAGAGATTGACTCAAAAGGCAGCAAACACATGATCACTCTTCGTGAAATCAACGACATGTTCCCGGGTGAACTCAGGGGTTCGGTCTATTCGGACCTGCATAAGGATGCTTACGGATATCGTCCCCGCGACATCGCCTGCGAATTTGCTGATATGGCGGATTTCGACCGTGCTTGGGCACGTGCGGAAGCTGATTTGTATTCTGAAATGGATCGCAACATTCGTGAGCAGCACGAAGCGCGGGAACAGTTCGAGAAGCGTGTTGCGGAAATTCTGATGATCATGCCTCGTGCTAGTAAGGCTGATGTTATCCGCATCATGATGCAAGCGCAAAACATTTCGGAAGAAGATGTGACCCATTACGGTCTCGAATACGCCGACCACGAATTCGGTTTGAAGTATGGCACTCTTGCCAAGATGATGGAGGTCTGATATGAATAAGCATCGGCTGGTTACGATCAAAGGTCTGTATTATCGCGGGTTTGAGATCGATGGTCAACTCTATGTTGTTATGGTCCCTCTCGGTAAGCACGGGGATCGTATCAGGAGCTGACATTGTGCCGTCATACATGTATGATGTATAAGTAGAGTCGGAAAAGGAGACTAACATGGTTAATCGCGCTAAGAAAACAACCGTTCGCAAAGCGGCGCCGAAGTCAAGAACTCCTCGTAGACCGGGACTGGCAGCGGTCTCGTCCAACACTCTGGTAAAGGATTTGCGTCCTAAAGACCCCGACCTCACATATTACGGCACCGAACCTAATTTTTCTGATGGTCAGCCTGACCCAGAAAAGCGGACGATTGCGTTGAACCTGGCATATAACTGGTACTCGCATTTCTATGGTCCTAAAGAAGCCAAAGATTTCTTGATCCAATATGTTGACGCGAATGATCCAGCTAAGGCTAAGATTATTCGTCGCGCCCCCGATAATCAAATGATTCCAACCCACGGCTTCACTGCCCGTATGGCAGTTCGTGGACTAGAACTCAACGAGCGTGAACTTGACCGCGTTAATAAACAAGTTGACAAGCTAGTCAATATTGTTACTGCTCAAGAACAGAAAGCAAAAGTGCTTTCCTTCAAGAAAGTTGATCGTCCCGATATTCAAGAAATTATGCGTGAAAAGGCAGACGAGGCAGGCAGCGAGGTCGAAGCTATCTGGGACGAATACCTCATCGCAGACAAGCCCAAAGATTTCTCGGTCACTCGCCGAGTTCTTGGTGAGCTACAATCTCGCAACATTCTGCCACAACATCTTTCTCCGATGATCCGTCGTTGGGAACGGCTGCGTGACGAATATGTCGAAGTGCAGGCTGGCAAGTGCGAGCAGCTTGTCGAAGCATATTCGAATTATTCGAAGATGCAACTTCGGAACGCGATCAAGTTGGTCGAAGAAATTATTGCCGAATTCAACGGGTACTCTTCGCTCAAGAAAGCTGCCAAGAAGGTTCGTGTCAAGAAGCCAGTTCCTGTCGAACGTACTGTAGCAAAGCTCAAGTTCTGTAGGTCGTTCACTGACGTTGCGCTCAAGCTGGAACTGATCAGTCTACATCCCACAAAGCTGCATAACTCGACTGAGGCTTTTGTATATGATACGCAGAAGCGTAAACTTATCTGGTTGGTTGCAGATGACTATAGTAAGTGTCTGTTTGTCAAGGGCAACACAGTGCTAGGATTTGATACGAAAAAGAGTATGAGTAAAACTATCCGTAAGCCCGGTGAGTTTTTGGCAGCGTTTAATAAGGCAAGTCGCCCTGCTGTTCGGAAAATGGTCGGGGACATCAAGTCTGTAGTTACAGTGCCGAATGGTAGATTTAATCAGAATATGGTAATTCTTAAAGTTTGGTAAGAGACCAAAATTGTTGACATTCAACTACTCACCGTGTAATATGTAGGTATATCAAAGGAAACATAATGACTATTAGCTTATCAAAATATGCCGACTTCGTTTTTGCAGTAGCATCGCTAGAGAGCAGGGACCTAACAGCATTCGTAGACCATCTTAAGGAGCTTGACAATACTACTAATGTCAATCTTCCGTTGCTTATTACTGCATCGACTGGGCTAGGTAGTGAAGGAGGAGAATTTCAGGAGATCGTCAAGAAAATTTTATTCCAGGGTAAGCCACTTAACGAAGAAAACATCTTCCATCTAAAGCGGGAACTAGGAGATATCATGTGGTATTGGATGAATGCTTGCAATGCACTCGGGCTCGATCCTAGCGATGTTATCACAGAGAACGTCAAGAAGCTGGAAGCACGATATCCGGGCGGCGTTTTTGATGTACATCAAAGCGAGAACCGCAAAGAAGGCGATCTATGAACAAGCTACTTATTATTGCATTGTGTCTGTCCAGCCTTTCGCTGGGACTTACTTTGGGTCGTTGGATGACTGTTGCAAATTTACAAACAGCCGCCATTGAACATAACGTTGCTCAGTATAATCCAAAAAATGGTGAATTCGAGTTCAAATATTGCGGGTCCCCACCCGCAACGATCTTGCCTAACTAAGAGTTGTCACATCATTTTTCGATAAATAAACATATCGAGGGAATGCTATGTCAACAAATATCTTATCAACGCCGACGAATTATAATTTAGAAGAACTCAAGGAAGCACTGTTCGAGAACATCAGGCTTCGTCTAGGCGGCGACATCATCGACCTAGAACTTGATCCTCAGCATTATGAAGCAGCGTATAATTATGCGATCAAAGTCTATCGTCAACGCGCTGAGAATGCAGTACAAGAGTCGTACACATTATTGACAGTTATTAAGAATGTGGACACGTACACGCTTCCTAGTGACTTTATCAACGTGCGCGCATTGTTTAGACGAACAGTCGGACTTGAGACCGGGCCATCGTCAACCTCGTTTGACCCGTTCTCAAGTGCTATTCTTAACACCTATCTGTTGAACTACAACTATACAGGTGGTATGGCAACATACGACTTTTATGCAGGGTATGTAGAATTAGCTGCTAGAATGTTCGGTGGCTATCTTACCTATACATTTGATCCAGTCACTAAGGTTCTACGTATCACCCGTGATTTCAAGGGTACCGGCGAGAGAATTCTTATTTGGGCAGACATTCAGCGCCCGGAAGCTGTTCTTATTCAAGATCCTGGCGCAGGTGTTTGGATTGCTGACTTTATCATTGCAATCTTGAAGGGCATTATCGGTGAAGCTCGTGAAAAGTTTGGTAGTATTGCAGGGCCTGGCGGCGGAACCACATTGAACGGTACTGCAATGAAAGCCGAATCTAAAGCGGCACAAGAACAACTATTGCTTGACCTCAAGAATTATGTGGACCTATCAATGCCCTTGACCTGGGTGCAAGGTTGATTTAACTTGGATATACGGGTAACGGACTAAATACAAGTATGAAACACATACTTGTAGATATACTAAAGGCAGATATTACCCGTAATAAATCAGCAACTAAAATGCTGAAAAACACCCACCCAAAACTTTGGGCTGATATATTAAAGGCTACCTCTTTCTTGCCAGACGATGCCAAACCCAAACAGCGGGTTTGGCACATAATCAACGACCGTTATTCTATTGAGATATGTCCTGTAACTAAAGAACCTCTAAGATGGAACGAAAAGGATTACCGAAGATTCTCATCAGTTGAAGCAAAAAACACTGCTATTGGTGAAATCGTTAGTAAAGCAACAACCGGGAAGCACTGGCGACAGAAGGATCCCAAAAAGTCCAAAAAAGCGAATACAAAGTTCTCTGAGGGCTTTCGTGCTGGCAAACACAAACCATGGGAAGACCGCAACAGAGACTACGAAGCAAGTCTTGCTGCGGCTAAGTTAACTTGGATGGAAAAGTATGGAGTAGACAATCCATCTAAACATCCTTCTATAAAACAAAAACTGTCGGACAAAAACAAAGAGTGGCAGGCACTGAATCCAAAAGACAGAACTCTTATGGAAGAATATTACATTGCGGTTAGGCTAATCACCAACAAAAACTGGTACGAACATTTCTATACCATCAACCCTGAGCGACTACAAAGAAGCAGGGACCTGCATCTTGATCATATATACAGCATAGCAGAAGGGTTTGTCAACAATATCCCTCCCGAAATCATCGGGCATTGGACCAATCTAAGGTTGTTACCGAAGTTAGAAAACTCAAGTAAGGGTGCAGGTTGTCACAAAACTAAAGAACAACTCTATGAAGACTACAACAAAGAGGTACAAGGTTAATATGTCCGACGAAAAACAAACTATCTTCAATCTCATTGAATCCCTCAACAAGAAGATCGCTGCTAGGACAATGACTCCAGAAGAAATCGCAGACATGCGAGACGAAATCAAAAGTCTCCAAATGGATGTGCTTTTAGGTGATGTTTTTTAACGATTTAGGTTGACATCATTCACCCGTTTTGCTATATTAAGTTATAGACAGAAGCAAGGAAAAGCTCAATGGGCATTCGTGAACTTCAATCGCGTAAAAATGCTGCACTGCAAGAATATCATCGTATTTGTGCAGAGTGTGATGCTGAGATCCTATCTATCCGCCGTCAACGTGATCCTGCTTATGATCATAAGCAACGGGAAAAGTGGCAAAAAGGCTGGGAAGGCTATCACGATTTTGGTCGTGACGCCCGGCGTACTCGCTAACAACGGTTGACAACTTTAAACTTAAAGGAGAATGACATGTTAGTAGGCATCACGGGTCTGATAGGATCGGGTAAGGACACAGCCGCAGACTGTCTCTGTACTGTCCATGGCTTCAAGCGCATGAGTTTTGCTGGCACGTTGAAAGACGCTATTTCAGTGGTGTTTGGGTGGGACAGAGAACTTCTTGAAGGTACGACTAGCCTTAGTCGCGTCTGGCGAGAGCAAGTTGATGAATGGTGGGCCAATCGTCTTGGAATTCCTAATCTTACCCCACGATATATCCTACAGCAATGGGGCACTGAAGTAGGTCGCAAGGGTTTTCATATGGATATTTGGGTTGCGTCAGTCGAAAACCAATTGCGGCGCCGCCTCAATGACGATATTGTTATTACGGATTGCAGATTTCCGAATGAATTAGCTGCGATCAAGAATGCCGGCGGGGTAACGATGAGAATACAACGCGGTCCCGATCCAGAATGGTATCCTTATGCCGAACTATACAACAGGACTGGAAGTATAGAGTACCTAGAGAAGCTAGAATACTATAACGTACACGAGAGTGAGTATAGCAGCATAGGACTATCACATGACTTCTATGTAACAAATAACAAAACTGTAGCCGAATTACATAAACAACTAGAAGCTATTGTGCTTAATAGTCAATTGTAATATTTTATGTATGCCAGTCTACTACCAAATCTCCTCTTTTCCATTTGACCTCTCGACGTTTTATAACTTCGACGCAATTGAGGCATATAGTTTTGAGGTTAGACACTGAGTTGTTGGTTAAGTTCCCGTCTATATAATACACTGTCATTTGGCTTGCATAAGCACTTTTGAATCCACAGCAATCGCATGTGGATTTTTTTTTATAGCCAGACTGTCCCCATTTATTTGGCAAAGTTTTTTTATTAGGTTCTTTTTTCCCACACCTATGACAATGGGTGCGATAATGCACTATGCCGTTTTTTGTATAATTTATGGCACAGGCATTTTTGTTACATTTTTTACAAAATGGTCTTTGGCTCACGTACTATTTAGTAAAATCTCTTCGAAGGCGCACCTGTGCCGACTTTTTAATATCTTTTGCTAAATAATTATTAGAATCTTAGTACAGTACTAGGGTAGGTGGTAAACCTTAGAATATTACAAAAGGAAAAAGAATATGGCATTAGTTTCACCGGGCGTCGAGGTAACGATCATTGATCAATCCCAGTATCTCCCTGCACCCACAAATTCAATACCCTTCGTTGTGTTAGCAACAGCAACGAATAAAGCAGACCCTAATGGGGTAGGCATCGCACCGGCGACAACTCCTGCTAACGCTGGCAAGTTGTACAGAGTTACTAGTCAGCGTGACCTGACTACTTTATACGGAAATCCATTTTTTTATACTACTTCGAACGGTACGTCGATTCAAGGGTATGAATTAAATGAATACGGGCTTCTTGCAGCATATTCGGCATTAGGTGCATCTAATACTATTTACTGCTTAAGAGCAGATGTTGACCTTGCTTCACTTGTTGGATCAACTGGTCGCCCTTCTGGTAATCCAGCTGATGGAACCTATTGGTTAGACACTACTCAAACTGCATGGGGCATTTATGAATTCGACGCGACGACTGGCAAGTTCAATGTAGTGACGCCTATCGTAATTACCGATTCTGCTCTAATTTCAAGCAACGCGCCGTTGCAAAGCGTAGGTCAAATTGGTGATTATGCAGTAATCGCTATTCCTAGTTATGCGGCACCTAGTGCTCCTGCCGCTCGTCAGTATTTTTATAAAAATAACTCTAACACTTGGGTAGTTTTAGGAAGCAGTTCATGGTTGAACTCATGGCCAACTATTCAAGGTACACAAGCTAACCCAACACTCACTGCGGGCGATAACTTTGTTATCAGCATTAACGGTGATGTTGATATCTCTATCACGGTTGCTTCATCCCCCAATAACACTGTAGCAAACATTGCAACACAAATCAATGCGTTGGGTTATACTTATGTCAGCGCAGAAGTAGTAAGTGGTAAATTAAATATCTATTCACAACAAACTGCTGGCGCAAGTCCATCATCAACGACACCACTCTCGTTGACTATTACAGCAGATGTCGATCCTACTGACACTGTACTGGCTGATCTAGGAATCGCTGCTGGTACTTATTATCAACCCGGATTCACATATGGTACATCTGCACAACAGCCTTTGTGGCAAGCAGGACAAACTTATGCTCGCCCAACTGGTTCAGTTTGGCTAAAGGTCGGCAACGCTGGCAACGGACTCGATCCGATAATCTCTCAGTGGGACAATCTTTCTTCTGTTTGGGTTCCAGTAGCAGTAAATGTTGCTGATAGCGATTGGGCAGTTACAGCAGCAATCGATTCTACTGGCGGACAGAATATCAACGCCGGAACAGTGTATGCTCAGTATGCATACGATGGACAGACTCAAGGACCTGTTTATTATTGGGAACGACTTTTAGAAGGGCCGACGACTGTTACCGGAACTAATACGTCTCCTACATTTACAGCAGGACCATATGTGTCAAAGGTTCAAGTGTCGGTTCCAGGAAGCTCATCGTTAAGTGCTGAGTATACATTGACTGTTCCAGACAACGCGACTGCGACTGGGTTTGTGACTGCTTGGTCTGCTGCCGGCATTCCTTATACGACTGCATCAGTCACCGACACCGGCGCTATCGCAATTACCCACACTGAAGGCGGGGTGATCATTATCAACGATTACATCGATGGGGTAAGCAATGGCTTAAGTGCTGCGATTGGATTAGTCATCAATACTACTACGGGTGTCAAGTATGGTCCGTTCGCTACGGGAACGTTTACTCCTACTGCTACTTCGGTAAATGCGGGTCCCGGTACCGGCCTTGAATTGAACGTGATTAACGACTATCAACTATATTACGTAGACCCAGACACATTCGTGAATCCGGGTTCTGGTTATACTGTTGGCAATCTGGTAACTTTCTCAGGAACTCAGTTTGGTGGCACTACTCCAGCTAATGATCTAGTAGTAGAAGTTACTTCAGTCGATCCGGGTGGATTTGTGACTGGAATAACATATATCTCTGGATCTCCTCCTGCTACGTATTCGACTCAATTGTCAAACTGGGTAGAGTTTGATATGACTGCTAATGAGGGTGCTATAGTTGAAGCCCCAGCAGATGATACTAATTGGTTCTATTCAGTAATCGATGAAGTTGATATCATGGTCAATACCGCAAGTGGTTGGAGAGGATATAAGATATCTAACTACGACAACAGCGGTTTCCCTATTCCTACAGGTGTCAACGCTACTGATCCAGCAGGACCATTAGTAAGTCCAACTGCACCTACTGTACAGTCAGATGGTACTGCTTTAGTTCCGGGTGACATTTGGATCGACACAAGTGATCTAGATAACTATCCGATTATCAACCGCTGGCAAGTTGTTGATGGAACTGCTACTTGGGTACTAATCAATAATTCAGATCAGACAAGTTCAACTGGCGTGTTGTTCGCTGACGCACGATGGGCAACTAGCGGCACGGTAAATCCATCAAGCGACCCTATCCCAAGCATCATAAGCTTACTATCTAGCAACTATCTCGACCTTGATGCTCCTGAAAGCTCGCTATACCCAGTCGGTATGTTATTGTTCAACACCCGACGTTCTGGCTATAACGTAAAGAAATTTAAAGCAAATTACTTTAACAATGATAATTTCCCCGGCGAATCTCTTCCTACTGAAAAAGATGCATGGGTCAGTGATTCAGGACTACAAACAAACGGCGCCCCATATATGGGTCGTAAAGCACAACGTGCAATGGTAGTCAAGGCGATGAAAGCAGCGATTGATAGCAATACAGCAATACGTGACGAAGACAACTTCTTCAATCTGATCGCTGCACCTAACTATCCTGAACTACAACCAAATATGATCGTACTCAATGCAGATAGGGGCGAAACTGGATTTATCATCGGTGATACGCCAATGAGACTTCCAGATTCTGCAACCGCAATTCAAGCATGGGCAACTAACGCAGCTGACGCTTCTGAAACCGGCGAAGATGGTCTTGTTACTCGTAACTCTTATCTTGGATTGTTCTACCCTTCAGGTATTACAAATGATCTACAGGGTAATCAGGTTGTAGTTCCTCCATCACACATGATGATCAGAACTTTCTTGAGAAACGATGCGATTGCGTACCCTTGGTTCGCTCCGGCTGGTACTCGTCGTGGCACCATCGACAACGCAAGTAGTATCGGCTATATCAGCCCAACTACAGGTGAATTTATTTCTATCAAGACGAGAATTGGTATCCGTGACGTACTATATACTAACCAGATCAACCCAATCGTCTTCTTTACTGGCAATGGATTGTTAAATTACGGCAACAAGTCAAGCTTCAACTCACAGTCGGCTCTCGACAGAGTTAACGTAGCAAGACTCGTTGCGTATCTTCGTCGTCAGTTGACTATTGCAGCAAGACCTTTTGTATTTGAACCAAACGACGCCTATACAAGAAGCCAGATCAGTAGTGTTATACAGACTCTACTAGTTGATCTTGTCGCTAAGAGAGGGGTATACGACTATTTGGTGGTGTGTGACGAATCTAATAACACCCCAGCAAGAATCGATAGAAATGAACTCTGGGTAGATGTTGCGATTGAACCTGTCAAGGCAGTTGAATTCATCTACATTCCGGTTCGTATTTTCAACACGGGCGAAATCGGGAACCAAGCAGGATCAACAGGAATAGTATTGAATAACACATCGCAAATAAGTTAACCATTGATGAAGTGAGTGCCTAAATCACTCACTTCATTGATAAATACATTAAGACAACATACAATAGGAGATATAATATGGCCACAGCAAGCCAAAGTTTGTTCAACATGACCGTAGCATCTGATAATGCTGGCGGCAATCAAGGCCTGTTGATGCCGAAATTACAGTTCAGATTTAGAGTTAATTTCTTGAACTTTGGTATTGGCGCCGCTTCAGGTCTCAGTCTAACTAAGCAAGTCATGGAATGTGCAAGACCACAAGTTCAGTTCGATGAGGTCACATTGAACCTTTACAACTCAAGAATATATCTTGCGGGCAAGCATACTTGGCAGCCGCTAAGCGTCACCATCCGTGACGATGCATCTGGTACTGTTGCAGCAGCAGTTGGGCAACAGCTCCAGAAGCAACTTGACTTCGTTGAGCAGGCATCTGCTGCAACTGGTCAAGATTACAAGTTCCAAACTAACATCGAAATTCTCGACGGTGGTAACGGCGCCAATGCTCCGGTTGTACTTGAAACATGGGAACTATATGGTTGCTTTGTTCAACAAGTAAACTATCAAACTCTCAACTATGCGACTTCTGACGCTGTTCAGATTCAGTTAACACTTCGTTATGACAATGCAATTCAAGCGCCGCTTGGATCTGGTGTTGGTGCTAACGTTGGTCGTGTTCTTAGCGGTACAACTGGTTCTGCAACGGGCATCGGTGCTTCTCAGGGTGTCGGTCTCTAATTTTTAAATTTTAGGGGCACCAGATGTCAGGTAATTGGGGACAAATATTACAAAATAGCGTCGCTGGCTCTTTTGGGAGCGGCGACGCTTACCTCAGAGATTTTACTCACGCGTCAAAAACGTTTAGGTCAGATTCCTATGCGAACGCACCTAAACTAAAATTCCTATTTCATACTTACTTTAATATAAACCCAGCTGCAACTATTCCGTATACGCTGTCTAATTTAGGCACGTTAGACACCTCTACAAACTTTGGATTGTTGGTGAAAGAAGTTAAGCTTCCGTCATACACTTTTCAGACTCATACGATGAATCAGTATAATAGAAAAAGAATTATACAATCAAAAATCAAGTATGACTCAGTTGACATCAAATTTCACGACGACAATAAGAGCACGATGACTAAGTTATGGGAAGCATACTACACCTATTATTACAATGATGGTACTAGGTCTGGTGCTATGTTTGAGGGAGACAGGGGATCGTCCCCTAATGCTTATGATTCTTACAACCAAAGTAATCTATACAACGCATCTATAGCAGGTGATGAGAATTGGGGCTTTGCTGGCGGCCAGACTAATCAGGACAGTAAAACCCCAAGAAAAATTCCTTTCTTTAAGAATATTACTGTTTTCGGATTTAACCAGCATAGTTTTGTAGCATACACGTTAGTTAATCCAATCATAACTAATTTTAGCCATGACACTTATTCCTACGATATTGGCAACGGCATCATGGAAAATTCTATGACCATAGACTATGAAACAGTAGTATATAATTATGGAAACATCGACGGACAAGAACCAGAAAATATCGTAACTGGATTTGGAGATCCAGCTACGTATGACAGAGAACTCAGTCCTATTACTCCTCCAGGATCTAATTCGATGACATTGGGTAACGGTGGATTAGTATACGCTGATGGCGGATCACTCGAAAGCCCAATACAAGAAGAATACGCTACCAATATTCTAAACTCAGGTACCGCATATAATTCAGAAAAATTTCCGGGGTTGAATGTGTCTCATGACACTGGGTTGAACGTCATGCTCAGAGATTCAGAAAGAAATACTCCTACTAACAGAAATAGTCCATTCTCTTTTCCGTCTGCTGGGTCATCTCCGGGACCGCACGGCCTAGCGAATTCACCAGTGATAAACGCGTTAAGAAATCCTCCTCCGGTATTCAACGATCCGTTCTATAGTAACCCAAATTATGGCAGTACAACAGAGTTTATCGGAGATGTTGATCCGGCTTGGGAAGATGCATCTAATGATTTTGGCAATTTTCAGGAATTCGACGGCACTTCCTTAGCAGGCGAGCCTGATATATTCGGTAATGCATCTGACCCGTTTGACGACGTGTTCACTATTTAATCTAAGCATAAATATTAACATGACAATAACATCATTACAACAAGTCGACCAGACTATTCAAATCTTTGATAGCTTTTATAGTTTAAAGCTAGAAATTCCTGCTGCGGAATATGAAATCGTTTTCTCGTATTTTAAGGGAGTATCTGCTACTGAACAGATTGCGTCTAATTTAGCTAGCATATTATTTAGAATCGCTCAGCAAGGAAATTATAACGTACAAAATCTATTAGCAGCGATCAAAGGAGCCGATGACAAGCTGCAAATGAATAGCATCATCTGTTACTATCTGAATACGTACAAGTCAAAGGCTTCACTGTATGGCGTCGGCAACTTGCCTAAACCCAACGAAGCAGTACAACGTAACGTCGTCTTGTAAGAACAAAGTAGAGGAAATATGGCTAAGTGGGCGCAGGGGTTATATACTCCTAAACATCCTGAGAAATACATAGGAAAGCGGGCGCCACGATATCGCAGTTCTTGGGAATTGTCGATGATGATATTTCTTGACAGCAACGATAACATATTACATTGGGCAAGTGAAACTATAAAAATTCCATATAAACACCCACTCAGTGGCAAACCCACTATATATGTTCCAGATTTCTTTGTGGTATACCAAAACAAGCACGGGCGAACACTAGCAGAAATAGTAGAGATTAAACCAAAAAAGCAGAGTATTATTGAAAGTAAAGTAGCAAGTGCAAAAGATAGAATGATCGTGGCTATCAATCATGCCAAATGGACAGCCTGCGCCGCATACTGTAAGGCCAACGGCTTCTCTTTTCGTGTAATTACGGAAGATGATCTGTACCGTAATGGGCGCAAGTAGCTAAATACTTACATGAGCAACAAAAAACTAGAAGAATTATTTGATTTGGCATCATCAGAAGAGAATGACCTCACTATTCCATTGCCAGAAACAACCCGTGAAGTAACAGAAACCGCACTAAGCAATTTAGAAAAGATCGAAGCCGCGCTCCCTTTGGTACGAGATTTAGAAGAAGCGGATAACGAATTAGATGTTCTTGCAGAACTAGCAACCAACAGCTTTAAAGACCTGCAAGATTTGGGTTTACAAGTTGAAGCTAGGTTCTCTAGTGAAATATTCTCTGCTGCCGGAACAATGTTAGGGCATGCCATCACTGCTAAGACTGTAAAAATCAACAAGAAACTTAAGATACTTGATTTACAGCTTAAGAAAGCGCAACTCGATATGAAACTTGCTTCTAAGAACGAGGAAGTAGAGGCCACTCCATTAGGTGAAGGTAAATCACTAGATCGCAATGAGTTACTCAAGATGTTTACCTCTAAAAACGATGAATGATAACAATCGAAGTATGGAATCCTCGAACTGCAAATATGTTGTCAACAAGATAAATACTCAATAATACATTAGAGGTCACCTTAATGAAAAGCCTAAAGCATTACATTTTTGAATCTATACACACTTACAATTATCGCATTCGTGTGGTAGGTGACATAGACAATAATAAGTTGGATCTATTACACCACAACCTTCAGAAGTTCAGCCCTGTACGAATCAGTCAGCCCAAATCTACTCCTATTCAAAAAACAGTAGCAGGTTTTCCAGGTGTAGAAAACGAAAGAGTGACCTCGATTGATGCAGAGTTTCGCTATCCTGCAACAGAACCAATGGTAAGACAGCTTGCACAACTATTAGGCATTGATGAAAATTTGGTGAGAATGACTAGCACTGATTATGCAGACAGCCTGCAAACTGAAGCAGAAGGCTATGCTAACGAAGCTGATCACAGCCCAGTGCTAAACCACACTGAATTAGAAGAACAACCCGGAGCTAAAGAAGCATCAAAGGCATATGGCGATTCGTACCTAACAAGCATTAAAGATCAAAGGAAAGATTCAAAGATTGATATTCCTTATGCTGGCAAGACGACTCCCGATGCGTTTGATCCATTCAAGCCATACTTAGATGATAAGAAATTGGGAGACAAAAGCCCTATGACAAAAATTTCTAGGCCCGCAAAACCACAAACCGGTTCACGAGGTCATTAAAGGACATGAATATGAAAAACCTACTAAACAAAATGACCCAGTTAGAAGCATCAGCTCCTAAGGCGGCTCCTAAGAAAAAACTGCTCAAAGAATCAGCATCTGCTGGTATAAGACATGAGACTTCTCTTACCAACTTATTCAACCAACTACATGAAGCGATGGCGCCCGGTCAGAAGCCAATGCCCGTAGTTGGCAAGCAGGGCGACACTCAAAAAACTGGTGCAGGTTTCATAAACATTAACGATACTTCTCCGGCAGGTCAAGCTATGCAAAAAGCTTTAGGTGATCTAGCTGCACAAGGAAAAGCACAGATCGTAATGCCCGGTACATCGGGGCAAACACCAACCGCTGCTGGAAATCCCAATCAAGCGGGTGCAACTGGTCAACCTCAACAAGGTCAGATACAGATGAAAGAAAAGACTGAACAGCGTTATGAAGTGTTGCTCAACAACGGAAAGACCCAGCGTTTCGTAGCTGCAACTCCAGAAGAAGCTAAGAAGAAAGCTAGGAGCTTAAACGCAAAGAGTTTGATCAAAGTTACCAAAGACGGATTTCCTTTAGGTAAGGTTGACGAAGCAGACATTCCATCAACACAGGGAATCGATACTATGGGAGCTAACTTAGGCATGGGCCGACCAGAAAAGACTTATGAAAGTAAGGAAAGCAAAGAACACAAGTATGTAGTTTGCTATACTACTACTAAAGGTGACGAAAGAAAAATCACTATCACCGCACATAATATCGAAGATGCAACTAAGCAAGTTAAGAAGAAGTCCGGTTTTGATTCTCTTGATTCTATCAAAAAGATTAAGGAAGAAAAGGTTGAAGAAGGCACTAAGGGCGTCAATCCTTTTGCTAAGAAAGACATCAAGGCTTCAACTAAAGCACCAGCTAAAGGCAGCAAGCCAGACTTTCTTGATCTCGACAAAGATGGCGACAAGAAAGAACCAATGAAGAAGGCAGCAGCCGATAAGAAAAAGAAAGCAGTGAAAGAAAGCATGAGTCATAGAATGCAAGCGGCCCGCCTAGAGGGCAAAGCACACGGTCTCAAGGGCCACGCTCACAACGGTAAGCACTATGATGACATGGAAGAGAGCAGAGCGTATCATGAAGGCTACAAAGAAGGTCTTGATGAATGTTACGGCATGGATCCAATGATTGGTCTATCGAACCCTCGTATGCCCGTCTCTACCCGTGCTATGGCACAAAAATCACTAGAAAACACTCCGCTCGATGAGATGGAAGATCATGAGATTGAGGAGATGTTCTCTCCTGAATATGATATGCATAAGAAGAAAGATGACTTTCTAACGTTTCCAGAAGCTAAATCTCCGGCAATCCGTGATCTGTTAAATCGTGGTGAATCAGATTATGAGCTAGATAAACGTATCTCTTCCGGCCGCCAGCCTGATGTAACCTTTGCATTTGAAGCACTCGATAGACAATTGAATAGACTTCTCAGTGAAGATGAGACACCTGCGAAAGAGTCAGTGAAAGAAGGTCTTTCAGTCTCGATCTCAAAGGGGCAACAGAATGCTCCGGATTCAGTAACTATTACTGCACAAGACACTGAGGCAGATCAGCTACTCGCGCTTGTTAAACAAGCTGGTTTGGGTATCTTTGGCGGCGATGAGATAAGCAGTGAGTATGGTTCTCCTGAAATTGGTGGATCATCAGAAATGAATGCTTCCGGTGGTATCGAGGTAGTCGATGATCATGACGGGATGCTTGCATTGATGAAGAAACTGTCAGGTGTAGGTTCTGATGAAGATTACGCTGATGAAGAAGAAACTTGCAACGAAGAAACTTGCAACGAATGCGGGGGAATGATGGAAGCTGATCATAGTTGCGGTGGAAAAGAAGTGGTTGGCGAAGAAGAATCAGAAGACCAAATGGAATTGGAAGTTGCTGAAGATAATGCTCCTGACAGTGGTGCAGAAGATTCAGTAGCAGACGAAAAAGCAGAAGCAGCAGAAGATGAAGCACTTGCAACTGCAGGTTTAAAGGGCGGAACTTATACCGTTAATGAAGAAGATGACGAAGAAGACGATTTTTATGAGCCAGAAAAAATCACTGAATGGGCCAACGATGCTGGCAAGAATGGCACCGAAACTACATTTGAACAAGGAATAGAATTTATGACTAATACTATTTCAGGTGGACTGAACAAGAAAAAATCAACTGGACAGACTACTGTTCCCGTTGTTGCGAGTCAGAATGATCGCATATTCAATGAGGCGATCAACGAGATTAAGAGGCTCTCAGGACTCAATGAAGGTAAAAACTTCTTAAATGAAGACGATAACGGCGTCTCGACAATCTTAGCTAAAATCGTCAACGTACTCGGCGCCAAAGATCAAGTTCTTCCTTTATTAGCTGCTAGATTACGAGGTCAATCATCAACGGTGCATGAACAGCAACTCGACGAACGCCGAGGTGGAAAAGTCGATATGATTGTCGGTGCTATTCTCGGTTTAGCTATAGCTATTGGAGGAAATGCAGCACTCAAAATCGTCAACGCACTCGGCGGATCTGGTTACGTTCAGCCACATGACAGAGTGTGTGTTCCTACTGGATCGTCCGTTACAGGCGAACGCTACGACTATTATACATCTGATGAAATGCGTGAAAGTACTACTTCGTTGCTTAAGCGCATGAAAATGATTACTGAAGGATATGCCGGCAATGCTGCACTGGCTGTTATACAATTATTAGTCGACCTTGTTGCTATGATTGGTGCTGAAGAAAAATTCATCAACGCCGCTCAGTCGGCGAACGAAGAAGTACTCGCAGAAGGTGACCGCCGAAGCATTATCAAGGCATTGCTGGCTCTTATTTTTGCATTTGGGCTATCAGTAGCTGCTGGAGTCGCTGAACGGTTATCGGGTGGCAGCGGGGAGTTCGACATTCCGGCGTTCGGCCCAAACGGTGAAGTAGTCGGCATGAGATCGGGAAAAATTCATAGACCCGATGAATATTAGACCAACGAATATTAATTTCGACAAAATATAGAAATAGCCGGGTTACCCGGCTATTTTTTTGGCAAGCTGTTTGTTTCCAAAACGATAAATACATCATAACGAGAGAGTAACGGCTACCATGCAACGTAATATTGATTTCGGAACATTTCCAGACGATCCGGATGCGGATGCGATTAGAACAGCTTTTGAAAAAGCGCAACAAAACTTCACTGAATTGTATTCCAGTTTAGGAGCACAGACGGTTGCATCAGTCACGGGAGGCTCTGGCATTTCAGTCAACTCCCCGACCGGCAATATTATTGTTACAGCTAACATCGCGTGTGTTAGAGTATCTACCAGCACCCTTAGCATTGGTCAAGGATCAAACGGTGGACAAAATGCACTCATCACCTCTTCGTCTCAGATACTTGTTATCGATCTACCTAGTACAATATCAAACTTAAGCAATATACAACTCACTGATACATTAACAGCAAACACCGTAAATGTTAATGCAAGCATTAATGGTAACACTGCTGGGTTTATCGGAAATCTTATCGCCGCCAACCTTACTAGTAATACCACATTGACAGTTATCGGCAATGCAAATGTTGGCAATATCGGCGCTACCGGCGCAACATTAACCGGATCCGCATCTGTCACTGGTAACGTAACTGTCGGTAATATATATGCCAATTCGGGAACAATCGGGGCCACAACTGCTAACTTCTCCGGCAATCTCACGTCAGCTAATGCGAATTTAGGAAATCTCGCACGTGCAAACTTTGTAACCGGTACTCTTACTACAAATGCACAACCAAACATTACTTCAGTTGGTACATTAGCATCACTAAGTGTAACTGGTAACGCTAACGTTGGTAATTTAGGTACTGCACGAGTGATCGCAACAGGAAACATCTCGGGTACTCAACTCATCTCTAACATAACAACTGGTACTGCTCCTCTTGTAGTCACGAGTACAACCCAAGTAGCAAATCTAAGTGTTGCAACAGCAGGTACTGCTACCACAGCAGGTACTGTAACAACAGCAGCACAACCCAACATCACTTCAGTTGGTACATTAACTGGATTGGGTGTCAATGGTAACATCACTGCGGCTAACATTACTGCCAATACAGGTGTGTTCACGGGCAATGGCAGTGGACTAAGTGCAATTGCGGGTGCCAATGTTACCGGTACTGTTCCAAGTGCAACTACAGCAGGTACGGTAACAACAGCAGCACAACCCAACATCACTTCAGTTGGTACATTAACTGGATTGGGTGTCAATGGTAACATCACTGCCGCCAACATTACTGCCAATACAGGTGTGTTCACGGGCAATGGCAGTGGACTAAGTGCAATTGCGGGTGCCAATGTTACCGGTACTGTTCCAAGTGCAACTACAGCAGGTACTGTAACAACAGCAGCACAACCCAACATCACAAATGTTGGTACATTAACTGGATTGGGTGTCAATGGGGTCATCACCGGCACTCAACTCATCTCTAACATAGCAACTGGTACTGCACCACTAGTGGTGACTTCAACTACACAAGTAGCAAATCTAAGTGTGGCTACTGCCGGCACTGCAACAAGTGCAACTACGGCCGGAACTGTAACAACTGCGGCACAACCAAACATCACAAGTGTTGGTACATTAACTGGATTAGGCGTAAATGGCAACATTACTGCTGCTAACGTCACTGCGAATACCGGAGTGTTTACTGGTAATGGATCTGGCCTATCACAACTTGCAGGAGCAAACGTTACGGGTACAGTTGCCAATGCGACATATTCAGTGTCAGCAGGATCGGCAACGAGTGCCACTACAGCAGGCACCGTAACTACAAATGCACAACCCAATATCACATCAGTTGGTACATTAGCATCACTAAGTGTAACTGGTAACGCTAACGTTGGTAATTTGGGTACTGCACAAGTACTCGCTACCGCAAACATAACCGCACCGCAACTCATCTCTAACATAACAACTGGTACTGCACCACTAGTGGTGACTTCAACTACACAAGTAGCAAACTTGAGTGTAGCTACTGCCGGTACTGCTACCACAGCAGGTACAGTAACTACAAATGCACAACCAAACATTACAAGTGTTGGTACATTAGCATCACTAAGTGTAACTGGTAACGCTAACGTTGGCAACATCGGTGGGGCACAAGTACTCGCTACCGCAAACATAACCGCACCGCAACTCATCTCTAACATAACAACTGGTACAGCCCCATTCGTAGTGACTTCAACTACACAAGTAGCAAATCTAAGTGTAGCTACTGCTGGTACTGCTACCACAGCAGGTACTGTAACAACAGCAGCCCAACCCAACATCACTTCAGTTGGTACATTAACTGGATTGGGTGTAAATGGTAACATTACTGCTGCTAACGTCACCGCGAATACAGGTGTGTTCACAGGTAATGGATCCGGCATCTCTGCTATCAACGCAAGTAATATTTCAACAGGGACGCTTGCTCAATCAAGATTAGCTAACGCATCATTTACACTTAATGGAACTTCTGTCACGTTGGGTGGATCTTCTACGGTCACTGCTAATACTACACAGGCGTTGACTTTAGGGTCATACTTAACAGGTACTTCTTTTAATGGTGGCACCGCTGTTACAGCAAATGTAGATGCAACTACTACTAATGTTGCTAATAAAGTTGTTGCTCGTGATGCAAACGGTAGTTTTGCTGCTAACCTCATTACAGCTAACCTAAATGGTACAGCCACAAGTGCAAATAGCGCAACTAATGCCAGCGCCGTACTCAGCAATATCGTAACGGCCGGCATATATTATCCAACTTTCGTGTCCGCTACATCTAATGGCAACTATTCACTTATTTCAAATAGTGCATTCAGTGCTAATCTCGCAAATGGCGCAATCACAGCGACAACATTCGTCGGCGCATTAAGTGGTGCGGCAACGAGTGCTACCACAGCAGGTACGGTAACAACAGCGGCACAACCAAATATTACAAGTGTTGGTACATTAACTGGATTAGGAGTAAACGGCACCATCACTGCGGTATCGATAACAGCAAACGCAGGGGTCTTCACTGGCAATGGTAGTGGATTAAGTGCTATCGCTGGTGCGAACGTAATTGGTACTGTATCAAGTGCATCTACCGCTTCCTCTGCTACCACAGCAGGTACGGTAACCACAAATGCGCAACCTAATATCACATCAGTTGGTACACTTTCATCTTTGGGTGTTAATGGCAATATTACTGGCGGGAATGCCAACTTAGGTAATCTAATAACAGCAAACTTCTTCCAGGGTAACGGTAGCTTGCTTACTGGTATTAGTGTGGCCGGTGGCACATATATTTCTAACGGTACATCAAATCTAGCAATTGCAGCTTCAGGAGGAAATGTAACTTTCACCGTCAATGGTAATGCTAATGTAGTAACTGTTACCGATACTAGCTTACTCGCAAATTCAATAAATGCCAATTATGTTGCCGGAACATTAACAACCGCAGCACAACCAAATGTCACATCAGTTGGTACACTGACTGGATTAACCGTTAACGGACTAGCTAATCTGGGTGCAATTGGAAATGTTGCTATCACCGGTGGATCAAACAATCAAGTGTTAGTTGCGACTGGATCAGGTGGTAATCTCGCTTTTATTACCGCAACTACATTGACAACTGCACCTGGCACAAATACTCAAGTTTTGTTTAACGATGCAGGTTCTTTTGGAGCAAACAGCGGATTTACGTTCAACAAGAGTTCTGGTTTGTTTAACATTCCTGGAAATATAGTATCAAGTGGCAACATATACGCAAACAGCGGCACGGTAGGCGCAAGTCTACTTGCTGGTACTCTTACTACCGCAGCACAACCAAACGTCACATCGATCGGAACACTCTCTAGCCTAATAGTAACCGGAACTATTAACGCAGGCAGGTTGTCTGTTAGTTCCGGATCGTTGACTGAGAATTCTCCAACATTATTCGCGCAAACATGGAATAATGTAAACGTTCAATATAGCGCAATTAGAGTAAATGTAACTGATACTGCAAGCAATGCCAATTCGTGGTTGCTCGATCTACAAACAGGTGGCGTCAGTCAATTCTACGTGCGAAAAGACGGAGTTGTATACGGCAATGGGTCTGGGCTATCTGCTCTTGCAGGAAGCAACGTTACCGGTGCAGTTAATCTTGCAACTTTTGCAGGGACTGCCAATGCGGTAGCAGGCGCTAACGTTTCGGGCGCGGTCGCATTTGCCACTACTGCAAACACTGTAGCAGGAGCTAACGTTTCGGGCGCGGTCAACCTAGCAACTTTTGCGACGACTGCTAATAACGTGACGGGTGCGAATGTAACTGGTACAGTGGCAAGTGCTACTAATTCCGCCGCATTACTACAGAACACATCAACCGCAACGACTGTCTACCCAACATTCACTACAAGTAGTGCTAACGGAAACTCAAGTGCAGTAATCAATACAGGCATTAGTGCTAACTTAGGCAACGCATCTATCACAGCAACAACGTTTGTTGGTGCATTAAGTGGTGCGGCAACAAGTGCTACTACCGCAGGTACTGTAACCACAAATGCGCAACCAAATGTCACTTCAGTTGGTACATTAACTGGATTAGGCGTAAATGGTAACATTACTGCGGCTAACATAACTGCAAACACCGGAGTTTTTACAGGTAACGGTTCTGGCTTGTCACAACTTACGGGCGCTAATGTCACCGGTACTGTCGCAACTGCTACCGCAGCAACTAATGCTTCGGCTCTACTTCAAAACACATCAACTGCAACGACCGTTTACCCGACCTTCACTACTTCAAGTGCTAACGGAAACTCAAGTGCAGTAATCAATACAGGCATTAGTGCTAATTTAGGCAACGCGAGTATCACCGCAACTACCTTTGTTGGTGCACTAAGTGGTGCGGCAACAAGTGCTACCACAGCAGGTACTGTAACCACAAATGCGCAACCAAATGTCACAAGTGTTGGTACACTAACTGGATTAGGGGTGAATGGCAACATCACTGCGGCTAACATTACTGCCAATACAGGAGTATTCACGGGTAACGGTAGTGGACTAAGTGCAATTGCAGGTGCGAATGTTACCGGTACAGTAGCAAGTGCAACTGCTACAACAAACGCAGCGGCATTATTGCAAAACACAAGTACATCAACGACCGTTTACCCGACCTTCACTACAAGTAGTGCTAACGGAAACTCAAGTGCAGTAATCAATACAGGCATTAGTGCTAATTTAGGCAACGCGAGTATCACCGCAACTACCTTTGTTGGTGCACTAAGTGGTGCGGCAACAAGTGCTACCACAGCAGGTACTGTAACCACAAATGCGCAACCAAACATTACTTCAGTTGGTACATTAGCATCACTAAGTGTAACTGGTAACGCTAACGTTGGTAATTTAGGTACTGCACGAGTGATCGCAACAGGAAACATCTCGGGTACTCAACTCATCTCTAACGTAACAACAGGTACTGCTCCATTCGTAGTGACTTCAACTACACAAGTAGCAAACTTGAGTGTAGCTACTGCCGGTACTGCTACCACAGCAGGTACTGTAACAACAGCAGCACAACCCAACATCACTTCAGTTGGTACATTAACTGGATTGGGTGTCAATGGAACTGTCACTGCTGTAGCGTTTACTGCCAATACAGGTGTATTCACGGGTAACGGTAGTGGACTAAGTGCAATTGCAGGTGCGAATGTTACTGGTACTGTCTCAAGTGCTACCACAGCAGGTACTGTAACTACAGCAGCACAACCCAACATCACAAGTGTTGGTACATTAAGTTCATTGTCAGTAACAGGAAACGTTGCAGCCGGCAACTTAACAACGACTGGCATATTAAGCGTGACTGGTACTGGTACTAGCAGCATTGCTGGTAACTTAGATATGACTAGCAACAACATCACCAATCTTGCTTCTCCGATCAATGCAAGTGATGCTGCTACTAAGCAATATGTCGATGATGTTGCGCAGGGCTTACATACTCACGATAGCTGCAATGCTACTACTACTACGACACTTGCAACTATATCAGGAGGTACAGTAACATATAACAATGGAGCTAGTGGAGTAGGTGCAACATTAACTACGACCGGATCATATACTACTGTTGACGGGGTCACCTTGTCAAACGGAATGCGCATTCTCGTTAAAAACGAAGCTAATGCTGCTCATAATGGTATCTATGACCGCACTAGCACCACAGTATTAACTCGCTCATCTGACTTCGACACCCCAACAGAGATGGCAGGTGGTGACTTTACTTTTGTTACTGCCGGTACATTATATGACAACACCGGTTGGGTAATGACCGATCCGGTTACTACAGTTGGTACAACGAATGTCAATTGGGTACAGTTCTCAGGTGCTGGCACTTATACTGCTGGTACAGGACTAACGTTAACCGGATCACAGTTTAGTGTAAACGTAGCTCAAACACAAGTTACAAGCGTTGGCACATTAACTGGTCTTAATGTGAACGGCAACATCACTGCCGCTAACATAACTGCAAACACAGGTGTGTTCACTGGTAACGGTTCTGGACTAAGTGCTATAGCAGGTGCGAATGTTACCGGTACAGTAAGCGCAGCAACCACAGCAGGTACTGTAACAACTGCGGCACAACCTAATATCACAAGTGTTGGTACATTAACAACCGCAACTATAACAACTGCGACGATCACAACTGGTAACATCACTACAATAAATAGCGGATTATTGCAGAACGGCAATTCGAACGTAACTATAACTAATAACGCAAACGTCACTATCAATGCAGTTGGTGGAGCAAGAATCACTGCTACATCAACTGGCGCTAACGTAACTGGTACATTGGGCGTGTCAGGTAATGCAAACGTTGGTAACATCGGTGGGGCAGCCGGCGTGTTTACCACTGTTGCAGGTAGTTTAACCACAGCGGCACAGCCAAATATTACATCAGTCGGTACTTTGTCAACTGCAACAATCACAACTGGTAACATCACTACTATCAACAGTGGATTATTGCAGAACGGCAATTCGAACGTAACCCTCACTGCGAACGGTAACATATCATTATTTGTTACCGGTAACGCTACCGCAAGAATGATTGCAACAGCAACTGGTGTTAACGTAGCCGGTACATTAAATGCTACAGGTAATGCTAACGTTGGTAACTTAGGTACTGCTCAGGTACTAGCAACTGCAAACGTAACCGCACCGCAACTTATTTCTAACATAGCAACTGGTACTGCTCCATTCGTAGTGACTTCAACTACACAAGTAGCAAATCTAAGTGTAGCTACTGCCGGTACTGCAACAAGTGCTACAACTGCCGGTACAGTAACCACAGCAGCACAACCAAACATCACATCAGTTGGCACATTATCAACTGCAACGATCACAACTGCAACAATCACAACTGGCAACATCACTACCATCAACAGTGGATTATTGCAGAACGGCAATTCGAACGTAACTATTACTAATAACGCAAACGTCACTATCAATGCAGTTGGTGGAGCAAGAATCATTGCTACATCAACTGGTGCTAACGTAACTGGTACATTGGGCGTGTCAGGTAATGCTAACGTTGGTAACTTAGGTACTGCACAAGTACTCGCTACTGCAAACATAACCGCACCGCAACTTATTTCTAACATAGCAACTGGTACTGCTCCATTCGTAGTGACTTCAACTACACAAGTAGCAAATCTAAGTGTAGCTACTGCCGGCACAGCAACAAGTGCTACCACAGCAGGTACCGTAACAACAGCAGCACAGCCAAATATTACATCAGTCGGTACATTATCAACTGCAACTATCACGACTGGTAACATCACTACCATCAACAGTGGATTATTGCAGAACGGCAACTCAAACGTAACTATAACAGCAAACGGAAACGTTACACTAAATGCAGTTGGTGGAGCAAGAATCATTGCTACCTCAACTGGTGCCAACATTACTGGTACATTGGGTGTATCAGGTAACTTAACTGCTGGTAACTTGATTGGTCCTTATGCAAATGGCAACTCGAACGTCAACATGCCAGCAGCCAACGGCAATATCAACATGTCTGTTGCCGGTAACGCTAACGTTCTTGTTGTCACCGGTACCGGTATTAGCTCGACCCGCATTAATCCACGCATCGGTGCAATCGCTTCGGCTGCTACTATCACACCAACCGGTGACACATCTGATCAATATGAGGTAACCGCCCTTGCAACGGCCGCAACTATAGCTATACCAAGTGGAACTCCTGTTAACGGACAAAAACTAACAATACGAATTGGTGATAACGGCACGGCACAGGCATTGACATGGACTACATCTGCCGGTGGTTATCGGGCTATAGGTACAACACTGCCAACAACTACCGTAATTTCTAAAACAGTCTACATCGGATGCATATATAATTCTACTGCTGGATTTTGGGATGTAATTGCTGTAGCGCAGCAGGCTTAGATATGAGGAATAAACATGACTGAATATATTTCAACTAGATGCGCTGTCTGTCAGCTTTCAGATGGATTAGTGATCAATATCATTGTTGCTGCCCCGTCTGATCCTTGGCCGGATGATTGCCAGATCATCGAGATCATGACAGGACAAAAATGCGACATCGGATGGTATTGGAATGGCATCGAGTTTGCTGCAACACCAACTGGAGCTGAATAATGCCTACGATAAAACTTACTTCTGGCACAACTTGGACTATACCAGCTGACATCACTACCTCGACAGTTGTTACCGTTATTTGTATCGGCGGCGGCGGCGCCGGCTCTGGCGGCGCCGTCGGCTTCACGTCTGGCGGCGGCGGCGGCGGGGCGTTTTCTCTTACTACAGTTACGGGTCTTACCGGGGGCGGAACAGCAAACATACGGGTCGGTACCGGCGGCCTCGTTGACGAGATTCAGAACGGTGGCGACACTTGGTTTAATAAAGCTGCTAATAGTGCTCCTACTCTTGCTACAAATGGCGCTCTAGCTAAGGGCGGTTCTGGCCCAGCCGGCACATCCGGCGGTGCTGGCGGCGTTGCTGGGGCAGGAGTCGGCACTACAAGATATAGCGGAGGTGCCGGTGGCAGTGCTGCACTTTCTAGTGTTTCGGGGGGCGGTGGTGCTGGCGGATCCGCCGCCAGCAATCTTGGCAATGGCTTCGCTGGCGGCGCCACAATTGCTGGAATTAGAACGGGAGGATCGGGCGGTGGCGGAGTACGTTCTGTCGGCGGAGCACCGGTCACCCAAACTGGTGGCACCGGCGGTAACGGATATCCAAACAATGCCGGTGGCGCAGGCGGCACCGGCGTCGTAGTAGGCGGCGATGGTACAACCGGTGCTGGCGGCGGCGGCGGCGGAGCATCTGGCTCCACCAACGAGTCCGGCACCGACGGCGGCGAAGGCGGCGCGGGTGCTGAATATACTATTACCGCAGGTGGAACAGCGGGTGCCGGCGGCGGAGGCGGAGGCGGAGGGGGCGCCTCCGCAACGATATCTGGCAATTTCATCTTTGGGGGCAACGGCCGGAATGGCGGAGTGGGCGGCGGCGGTGGCGGGTCCGGTGGCTCGATAAATTCTTCAGGCGACGGCACATGCAACGGCGGTTTCGGCGGCGATGGCGGCAATGGATTGATTATAATCGAATATACACCAGGAAGCGCAAACTCTGGTAATTTCTTCATGATGTTTTGATGCCTGCAATTTGTTTTTTAAGATAGTATATTGATGAATGTGTTCTTGTCTGATTATTACATTAGGCTCCGAAATTGGCATGAGTTAAGAACATCATTGAAAGACTCCGATATACAAACTATATGTGTTGAGGTCGACAGGTTTTGGCAAAAATGCCCAATGAGTAATCATTATCTGCATCCGGCAGATATACAAGATTGGCCCGATCCCTGGAACTTGTTGAATGATAATAACTATTGTGAGTATGCGCGTGCTTTAGGTATGTTATACACATTGATGTTATTGGGAGTACAGGACATTGACTTTGTGGAAATAATGTATGATAATAGAGATAGTGTAGTAGTCTTGGTCGATAACGCAAAATATGTAATGAACTGGTGCCCGGAGTCAGTACTAAATACTGATCTAACAGAATTTAAAATTACAAGGCGTATCGATATAGGTGTGCTAGCAAAGAAAATAGGTAAAATATGATTAGTATTATAAAGAGAAATGGGAAAACAGAGCCACTGTCACTAGAAAAATGGCAAGCGCAAATCACGAAAATATGTAAAGGCATCACAGATGTGAGCCAGTCTATGATAGAAATCAAGGCTTCTCCTCAATTTTATGACGGCATCACTACGCAAGAAATTGATGAACTTACTCTTCGTGCCATCGTAGACTTGATTGACGTTGAATCGAACCCAGATATCGGTAATACTAACTATCAATATGTAGCGGGAAAACAAAGACTTTCTATGCTCAGGAAGTCAGTTTACGGTCAGTATACTCCTCCTCATCTATATGAGATCGTCAAAAAGAATATAGCTACAGGTCTTTACACTCCGGAACTTCTTGAATGGTATTCAGAAGATGACTGGAACAAAATGAATGATATCATTGATCATGCCAAAGACGAAACATATGCATATGCAGCAGTAGAACAACTAGTTGAAAAATATCTAGTCCGAAATCGTGCTACTAAAGAGATTTACGAAACACCCCAAGTAAGATACATGGTCGCTGCTGCGACTGTATTCCACAGAGAAGAACCCAACAATGCAAGAATGAAGTACATCAAGGACTACTATCATGCTGCATCCGACGGACTATTCACATTAGCGACACCTGTTCTTGCTGGATTGGGCACACCAACTAAGCAGTTTTCAAGTTGTGTTCTTATTCGCAGTGACGATGACCTTGATAGCATCTTTGCGTCAGGTGAGATGATGGCCAAATATGCTAGTAAACGTGCTGGTATTGGCTTAGAAATCGGCAGGCTTCGTCCCCTCGGTTCGCCTATTCGAGGTGGTGAAATCATGCACACAGGAATGATTCCATTCCTAAAGAAGTGGTTCGGTGATCTGCGTAGCTGTTGCGTGACACCAGATACTTGGGTAGAAGTTCTAGACGAGGATGACAACGATGATTGATAAGAAATTTGTTGAGGATCACTTGTTGGCAAAAAATGGAGCATTAAATGCTAGAGCCCTTGAAAAATACAGCATACCAAAAGAAGTCGCATATCAGGCATATCACGGGCTATTTGGACCTAAGTTATGCAAAGAATGTGATTCTCCGTCAACTTTTTTATCATTCAGGAAAGGTTATACGGTTTTTTGTTCTAAAAAATGCGCGTCTGTCTGCCAAGATACAAGAGAGAAAAAGTACAACACATTAGAGCATAATTTTGGAGATACTGGATATAGAAACGAACGTATCAAAAACAAGAAAAAAGCAACAAATATTGAACGCTACGGAGTAGAATATCGCCGACAAGATCCACTATATGTTGCTCAATTGAAGCAAGACTATTTGTTGAAATATGGGACAACGAGTCCTGGCACAACTGACGAAGCAAATAAAAAACGCAGTGAGACCAATTTAGAGAAATACGGATATGTGAATCCAGTAACAAACCAAACTATCCGTAACAAAATTACAGAAACCAACATTAAACGTTACGGAGTACCAACTGCATTGATGCTATCGTTTTCTAGAGACATTGCACTCGCTAACCGAAAAGATCCGGATATTTATGATAAACTTGATGACCCAGTTTGGTTACATGAAAATAAAAGCGTCCCGTCAACCACACTATCAGAAACCTTAGGAGTAGCATGGTCAACTGTTCTCAACTATTACAAAAAACATAACATAGCCCGCCCGAATATTATAGTATCTAGCCTTGAGTTAAAATTACTGCAATTCCTAAAGGAGAACGATGTCGAATGTATTCAAAGCGATAGAACTATTCTATCGGGAAAAGAGATAGACCTATATCTACCCGATTATAAAATCGGCATAGAAATAGACGGACTGTTTTGGCACAGCGAAACATACATAAAAGACCGATTTTATCATATCAACAAAAACAAACAGGCAGCAATCAAAGATGTTCAACTTATGCACATCACGGACTATGAATTATCTGAAAAATTTGAAATAGTAAAACATCGAATACTTGCCAAACTCGGAAAACAAGATAAAATCTTTGCAAGAAAATGCAAGATCGTTTCGGTTAGTTCCCCTGTTTATACTGAATTTATGAACAAATGGCACATCCAAGGAGCGGCTTCGGCATCTGTACGACTCGCTTTAGAATACCAAAATGAGATTGTAGCAGTGATGTCTTTTTCTAAGGCTAGATACAACACTAATTATGAATATGAAATGATACGCTACGCATCGAAAAGTACAGTTGTCGGTGGAGCATCTAAGCTATTTTCATATTTTATTACTACCCATACTCCTAACTCGATAATTAGTTATGCAGACTTGAGGTGGAACACCGGTCAAGTTTATACCAAAATTGGAATGACACTAAGTCACACCAGTGATCCAAACTATTGGTACATCGTAAATGGTCGGTTAGAACATAGGACAAAATATCAAAAACACAAACTGCAATCAATACTACTTACATATGATAGTACCTTAAGTGAATGGGAAAACATGAAAAATCACGGATATACAAGGTTTTGGGATTGCGGTAGTAACGTATATGTATGGAAGACGGTGAAGAACGATGAAAACTAAAAAAATACAAATTAAAGACTTGACGATCGGAATGAAAATCAAAACCAAAAACGAACATGGCGAGGTTGTGTTCAAGACTGTTACCGACAAATGGAATACGCGTGTCGGAAGACAAGACCAAACTCGTTTAGAATTTAAAAACGGAACAGTTCTGAATTGTTCAGTGAACCATCCTATTATATGTTCGGATGAATCCGAAAACTTTTATCAAAAGAAACCGAACGAACTTACCCACAACGACGATGTGTTAACTGACTTTGAAGTCACACGTCTAATGGATGCAAACTTCGAACAAAATAACGATGAAACCTACATTGATATTACGGTAGAAGATACACATACCTTTTTTGCGTCAGCTAGCAATGAAGGACCAATGGTGTTGACCCATAACAGTCAGGGTGGAATTAGGAATGCCAGTGCTACCATTTTCTATCCCATATGGCACTATCAATTTGATGACCTAATCGTATTAAAGAATAATCAAGGTACAGAAGAGACTCGTGTCCGTCATATGGACTATGGTGTTGTATTATCTGCATTCTTCTGGCGACGTTTTAAGAATAAGCAAAACATTACCTTCTTTGATCCTAACGAAGTTCCTGATCTGTATGAAGCCTTTTATCAGAACACAACAAGATTCGAAGAACTCTATGTAAAATACGAGAAGCGCAAAGACCTTCGCAAGAAGACGATGAGTGCAGAAGAAGTATTCAAGGGCGGTATCCTCAAAGAACGCACTGACACCGGTCGTATCTATCTTGTCTTCATTGATAACGTCATGAATCAAGGTCCTTTTGATCCTGAGTATCATACGATCTATCAGTCTAATCTTTGCGTTGAGATACTGTTGCCTACGAAACCGTTCAAAAGACTAGATGACCCGGCCGGCCGAATAAGTTTGTGTACCCTCGGGAGCATGAATTGGGGAGCATTTAAGAATCCAGAAGAAATGCGTAAAGCATGTCGTCTGCTATTACGTAGTTTGAATAATATCCTAGACTATCAAGATTTCTTGTCAATTCAGAGCAAGCTATCAAACGATGAGATTAGACCAATTGGTATCGGCGTTACCAATCTCGCATACTGGCATGCCAAACGCGGTATGAAGTATGGTGAAGCAGATGCTCTACAGGAAGTTAAACGTTGGGCAGAGCGACAGACCTATTATTTGATGGAAGCTAATATTGAACTCGCCAAAGAACGTGGCAAATGTTTAGATAGCGACAAGACTCGATATGGTCAGGGAATTTTCCCTTGGGAACTCAGGGCAAAAGGCTCTAATGAATTAGCTAATTTTAACCCTGAACTTGACTGGGAATCACTCAGACAAGAGATGAAACTTCATGGGGTTCGTAATGCTACCATAGGGGCAATTGCTCCTGTTGAATCATCATCGGTTGTCATCAACTCTACGAATGGTATCGCATTGCCCATGAACTTGATTACTATCAAGGAATCTAAAGCCGGCGCCTTCGTTCAAGTCGTTCCCGAGTATCATAACGCAAAGGTACGTAAGAACTATCAGTTAATGTGGGAGCAAACTGACTGCATCGGCTATCTAAAGACCTCTGCGGTACTGGCAGCATTTATGGATCAATCAATCTCTACTGACACGTTCTACAATCCAGCACACTTCCCTGATCGTAAGGTACCTACTACCCTGATCGCAAAGAACTTGATGCTTGCACACTACTATGGTTTAAAGACACTTTATTACTCACTGATTAATAAGCAGGGTTCTAAAGAAGAAGCCGACGACATGCCTGTCATGTTAGATCCTATCGACTTTGATGACGAATCTGAGTGTGGCTCGTGTAAGTTATGACCACTAACAGAACTGACTTTAATGAGACTTGGTTGGCAGAAATGCCACGGGGATTAGGTACTTTTCCTATGTATGCTACTGTTAAGTATAGTATAAGAGATAGAATCAAATCTGGATCTCCTGTAATTGATTTGGGAAATAGCCTTAAAAAGATTCAAGGACAGCAAGTGGTGTATTATTGGTATGAAAAAGACGGAAATATTCTGTTAGGCGCTGTGTTAGATATCAGACCTCAAGGATTGGTAGTATCGGCTTTAGGTAAACTGCCTGATTTTATCGGACCACCTTACGCTTCGGATTTATACGATGCAATACTCAACGATAGCAACCGATCTATTAAACTAATAAGTGATATTGACCTCAGCGAGGACGCGTTTAAACTCTGGTCTAGGTTAGTTGATATGGGACATTCTGTTTCAGTATTTGACAGAACTAATCCAGGGCAATCGTTTACTACTATAAAAAACGCAGATGATCTTAAAACATACTTTGCCCACGATGATACTGATTTCCGCAAATATCAATATGTTCTATCGGAATCTACTGAAATGTTAGCAGAAGTTAGAAGTTATTTTAACACCAGACGAATGAGAGAACTAGCGGGAATAGGATTGGAAGATTAAAATGCCAACTCAACACGACTTAAACACTAAAACTGACTATCTGTTTATTGATCCTAGAATAAGCAACGTAATAGGAAAAGAAGCCGAAAGGCAAGCTTCTACTATCGAACTCATCGCTAGTGAAAACTTTACTAGCAACGAAGTCATGCAACTGTGCGGAAGTATTCTTACTAACAAATATGCTGAAGGACTTCCTGGTAAACGGTATTATAACGGATGCGAACACGTAGACGAAATTGAAAACATCGCTATTGAATATGCCACTAGATTATTTGGGTGTAAATTTGCTAACGTTCAACCTCACAGCGGTGCAAACGCAAACCTCGCAGTATTCAAAGCATTTTTGACGCCGAATGATGTTATCGTTGGTATGGATTTGTCTAGCGGTGGACATCTAAGTCATGGTGCTAATGTGAATGTCAGCGGCAAATGGTTCGGAGCATATAGCTATGGAGTCGATGACAACGGCTTGATTGATTATGATAGTGTTGCTGCTATCGTACAGCAAGTAAAACCTAAGATGCTTATTGCTGGCGCCAGTGCATACAGTAAACAACTTGATTGGCAACGTTTCCGTGAAATTGCTGACACTGTTGATGCTATTTTGCTCGCTGATATCAGCCACTATGCAGGACTTATCGCAGGTGACGAGTATCCAAATCCTTTCCCATACGCACATGTAGTAACTACCACCACCCATAAGACTCTAAGAGGTCCCCGTGGTGGAATGATACTTTGGAATGACGAAGTATTCTCCAAGAAGATCAATAGTGCAGTGTTTCCGGGTACGCAAGGCGGCCCGTTAATGCATATCATTGCTGCTAAAGCTCAATGTTTCTACGAGGCACTACAGCCTGAGTTTAAGATATATGCAAAGCGCATTAAGATCAACTCACACGCGATGGCAAGAACCTTCTTAGACGCCGGCGTCGAAGTCGTTAGTGGTGGCACTCACTGTCACATGATGACACTCAACTTGAACAAAGAAAAATACAGCGGCAGAGAGTTTGCTGACTTGCTAGAAAAAAATGGAATTACTGTCAACAAGAACGGCGTGCCCAACGACACTAGGGGTTTCGTTGAAACTAGCGGAGTACGTATTGGAGTTGCGGCAGAGACGACTAGAGGGCACGACGAACGCTGGTTTAAAGATTTAGCTAAAACTATCATCAACCTATTGAGAGATTAACAATGTTAGAAACAATCTGTGACATCCTAGTGGATGCATATAAACGCAACTGGATCACTAGTCGAGATGGCAACATCTCGATTAGACATCATGATCGCGACCACTTTTATATTACACCTAGTGGGGTTCGCAAACAAACATTACAGCCAGACCAGTTCAAGAAGTTGCAAATTAATGGCAACATCTGGGAAGACATATCCTATACTGCCATCAGTAAGAACTTAATGCCGAGCGGCGAAGTACCTTTGCATTTTGGATTACAAAAGCAACTGGGTCAGCACAAAAATGATATTCGCGTGGTTGTTCACCTTCATCCTACTTACTGTGTTGCAGCAATGCATGCCGGAATAGAACTTAGTGAACTAGTCAAACATTTTCCTGAACTAAGTAGATATACTACAGTTGGTAAAAATGTAGGGGAAGTTCCTCCCATTAGTCAATGCCTTGCCGATGAATGCTTTAAGTCCTTTAATCTTGACACCGATGGTAATATTGACTATGATATAATTGGAATCAAGGGTCATGGCGTTGTCTCGGTTGCCAATACACCATGGAGAGCTTACGAACACATAGAGAGGTTGGAGCATATTTCCAAAATCATACTAGCATCAGGAAATTATTAATGTCTAAAGATCAATACAACATCAGTGAAGTCCCTAATTATCTAAAACGAAAGATGTTTTTGGATGGCGTAGTGACTGTTCAGCGATTTGAAGAATACCGCCAGCCTAAACTTGCCAAATTTGAAGAAACGCAACGTGGATTCTTTTGGATTTCTGAAGAAATCAACTTATCTAAGGATGCGAACGACTTCAAGGAAGCAAGTGATACGGTACGTCATATTTTCACTAGTAACTTGCTAAGGCAAACCGCACTTGATAGCATTCAGGGCCGCGCCCCTGTTCAAATCTTTTCACCCGTTGCGTCAATCCCAGAGTTAGAGTCACTGGTATTGATATGGTCGTCGTTTGAAACTAACATTCACTCGCGCGCCTATTCACATATTATCCGCAACATCTACAATGTGCCAAAAGAAGTATTCAATACGATTCACGATACTAAAGAGATCATTGATATGGCTGCAAGTGTCGGCAACTACTACGAGAGATTGCATATTCTTAATTGTAAGAAAGAACTTGGTATTGAAGTACCAGAGCAAGAACATATCAATGCAATTTGGTTAGCACTTCATGCGTCATACGCGCTTGAAGCTTTCCGCTTTATGGTTTCGTTTGCTACGTCACTTGCAATGGTAGAGAACAAGATTTTTATGGGTAACGGCGCAATTATTTCATTAATACTAAATGATGAGTTGCTTCACAAAGAGTGGACGGCATGGATGATCAATCAGGTTGTCAAAGAAGATAGTCGTTTTGTTATTGCTAAGACAGAATGTGAACAAGAAGTCCGCAAGATTTATGAAGATGTCATCCGTGAAGAAAAAGAATGGGCTATATATCTTTTCAAGAAGGGACCGGTAATCGGCCTCAACGAGCGTATCATGATTGACTTCGTAGACTTCAACGCGGTAGATGCACTTAAGCAGATTGGAATCAAGTACTGGAACCCATCTTCAAAGATGACTCCTATTCCATGGTTTAATAAGCACATGGACACTTCTAAAAAGCAGTCGGCCCTGCAAGAAGCAGAATCGGTTAGTTATGTTATTGGAGCTATGACGGCCGAGTTAGACTACGATCAACTGCCAAATTTGTGACAGTAGTTATTAAAATGTCACCGTTAATGTTACGATAAGTATTGATGTATAAGGAGAAAAAATGAACGCAATTATCTGGTCACGCGCAGACTGTCCTTACTGTGTACAGGCTAAAACACTTTTAACACAGAGGGGTATCGCTTTTGAAGAACGCAAGATTGGTGAAGGATATACTAGAGAAGATTTACTAGAAGCAGCACCAAACGCTCGAACCGTACCGCAGATTTTCCTTAATGGTGAACTGATCGGCGGATTCACAGAACTTAGAGCTAAATTTTTAGCAGAAGCAGCATAAAGGAAATATATTATGAATATTACAGTCGGAGATGTGTGGACATTCAAGATGAATAGCGGTGAAGAAGTTATCGCTAAAGTAAGTAAAGTAGAAGACACTGAGGTCCTTTTACATCAACCGGTTTCAGTCGCTCCTGGACCTCAAGGACTAGGATTAGTTCCCAGTCTGTTTACTGCAGGAGTAAAGGCCGAAGTAAGACTAAACACTAGCAATATCGCTTTTTATGCGTTGACGGACGACAGTATCAAGGCAAAGTATGTTGAAGCAACAACCGGATTAGTAGTACCCGATAAGAAGCTTATACTTGGCTAGGTGATAGAGTAAAGCATATGGCAGAAACAGGAAAACAGAGCCCATTAGGAATGAACGTATTCGGTCAGTTCCTAAGTAATATTGGACTAAACGTTAATCCGGTCGCTGCATCGTATATGGGCATGAGTAAAACTAATACTGCTTATACACCCGGATCTTTGATCAATCATACAGTACTGCGTTGTTTGACATATGCGATCAACAATGCCTATACGAGAGGGGAACCGGGAAATCCTGTAAAAACAGCAACGTTAGCAAATTGCATCATTAGTGGAGCAGGATCAGCGAGCGGAGATATACTTCAAGTTGGGTCTGTGACTTCGGGCAAGGAAGGTAAGATCGAGTTAGGAATGGCGCTCAGTGGTGTCGGAGTTACACCCGGCACTACTATTATCGGCAACCTGAGTAATAGTGACGGCACAACTAGTGGAAGTAGATGGCTATTAAGTACTAGTTCGACAGTCAGCACTCCTACTTCAATGGTCGCGACTTTTACTCCCAGTAATACTACAATAACAAATGATACGTATGATCAATTGATCTCTATCGGTAGTGGCACGCTTCCCGTACTAGGAAATGCTAAACCACCTACCTATATCGCGGAAGATCCTGCAGGCATCTGGACAACCGCAGCAGTACAGTATGGAATTCAAAACGGATATCCGTCGACATTGCCGGGACCAGCTACGTCCGGATATGGAATAGAAGGAATAACACTTCAAGGGCAGTCAGCTACTTGGCTTCCGTATAACACTACCAATCCAAACATATCAGTAACACAATGGGGGTATCTAAGACTTCACGCGTTACAAGCGTGGAACGAGTTTAATTGGAACAGTGATGAGCCTGCATCGGCTAATCCAAATTATTCAGAGTTCACAAATTCGTTCTCTCAAATATCAGGGTGGATCACGCAAGAAAATCAAACAATTTCTGTTGCTAGTAACTCTAACCAGTTTCTTGACGGCGTGTACAGCAATATGAATGATTTAATGACAGCAGACATTGCCGGTGTCAACCTCTCATCATTCGAGTTTGGCACTGACCTGATCAACTTAGGTAAAGTCATCGACTTGCAAGATATCGAATCGTTTGGGTTGCCTTCTAACTTGTTGAAGGCAATCACTACGGCTGGTGGACTAACTAAAGATTTGAGCTTAGCTTTATTAGCTGCGGAACTAGACATTAATGAGATACAAGATATCTCTGATGGCACTATAATTACTCCTACCAAACTTCAAGAGCAAAAGATTTACGGTGCATTCTTGATCATAACTGGGCAAAATTTAGTTGATGTATTGGCGCCGCTGCAATGCAAGACTCTTGGGTTGACTGCGCTATCAGACTTGTTAGATGTCAAGATGATGTTTCCGATTAGTTATTCTGCGATGACTGTTCCTATATACAATGCTGATGTAGTCCCGACAAATAGCAAGACCTACTATCTATTGTACGACGGCGGCGCGATCAACATGGCATTGGATACCCCTGTAATGAGAACATATGTTGGAATTCAAATTCCAACTAGTGTTCCTTCTACATACGAGAGAGCATTAAATTCAACTAACTACAATGATGTTCCGATTGGATTCGGCGCATATCTCAGGGATATTATACCTCTCGATCAGGCGATAGCAGCTGGCGCTTGGTCTTTTGCGATGCGTCAGGTGCGCAACATCAAATTTACTGATATTAATCGATTGGGCAAGGCGATCCAAGGATTAGAAAACAACGCTAATCTTCCGTTGACTGCAGGCACTAGCAAACCAACTGCACAAATATCAATCGACGCCGCAAATTCAATTACTGCGTTAGGCAGCGGCCCCGATGGTACATATACAATGTCTGATGCATTCGGATGTCTGACAGGCTTGCCTTATCCATGGGAATTACTGCAAAATAGAATACAAAATGTAAGCACCAATAAACTACATAATATTTACCGAGAAAACTATCTAGCTACCGCATGGAGTGAAGCTCAAGTTACGGTAGACTGTGCGACTAGGACCGTTGGTCCTACTACATATTATACTATAATCGGAATCACCGTGACTGATCCTGGCGGCGGATATGGACGAGGAAATGCCTCAGTCCCTTCTATTACTATTTCAGGAGGTTCGGGTGCTACTGCAATCGTCTCGATAGGGACAGATGATATGGACATGACAACTTTTGGTAAAGTAACCACAGTAAGAATAAGTTCTTCTGGTATTGAAACTACGTCATTGCCGACTGCTACGATTGAAGCTCCTCCGATTGGGGCATTACCCGTTACCGCGACAGGAGAAATTGCCACCGGCGGTATAAATACCATATCAGGTACAGTAGCATGGCCCGGCCCGATGAATAGTGTTGTTCAAGGCTACATCTCACAAGCAAATGCTGAGATTTTTTCGATTTATCAAAATAATATAGAGCAAAGTGTGTACTTGAATGCATATTGGGATATATGCGGTGCTCAACTAAAACGTGAACAACGTACTCGCTATAAGGCATTAACACCGGTAACGGTCCCAAAGAATTATTTCTCAACATCCTACCCAAACCAATTGTCTAACTTTGTAGACACGCTTCCAGCAGCAGCACAAGACACTAGACCACACATGACTGTGCAAACATTGGAGGCACTTGCTGACTTGAACACTGTCGGTGGACAAAGTTTAGTTGCAATGATGCGAGAATCTAGAAATCAAGCTAGACTCGCACTAGCAGGACTTGACCTAGATAATTCTATTCCGGACACTCCAACTTCAGATAATCAGAAAGCAGTTACTACGAACGGAACAATCGGAGGTGCAGTTGATGGCATCACCAATCTAACTACAGGGACAGACTATACGATACCATCATGGCCCGGTAATATTGACGACGATGGAAATATATTAACTCCTTCTCCGATCGGAACATATAACCCTGATTTACCGAAATATCAATCCACTGCAGGCACTGCACCTGGTGACATTACTGGACCATTGCTAGGTACCGACCCCAATCCTTCTTCTGGTCCACGCGTTCCAATAGGCCCCAGTACTGAAATATTGTCACCAATAACATTAGTTCCGTTTATTAAACCTGCACCCGAATACGATCCTGTTAATCTTCCACCAAATCTTGATCCTAGATTTATAACGAGTACGATACTACCTGCAACATTATCAATTCCCGAAGCGATTGATCATGTAATCAACTGCAACTGCGATTGCTGGATAAACTAAATTTTTGACACTTTTGTTTTCTGCATAACTATTGATAGAGGATTTATCTACAGTGACATATCTATTTACCAGTGAAAGCGTTTCCGAAGGCCACCCAGATAAAGTTGCTGATGCCATTAGTGACGGCATCCTAGATATGATAATGGCAAATAGAGATACTTCACTGAGATGTGCGTGTGAGACATTGGTTACTACTGATCAGGTAGTTGTCGCGGGTGAGTTTAAGGGCGAAATCGATGGACTTGATTTAGAATATATGGTTAGGCGTGTCGTAAAGAACATTGGATATGAACAAGAAGGGTTTCATTGGAAAACCCTCAATGTCACTAATTTTATGCACGAGCAAAGTTCGGACATTGCTTTAGGCACTGACAATTTTGGCGCTGGCGATCAAGGTTTGATGTTCGGATATGCATGTAAAGAAACTGAAAATTTTATGCCGGCTCCTATCTATTATTCACATAGGATTGTGGAAGCATTGTCCCAGGTTCGCCGCTCTAATGAAGGCATGTGGTTAGGCCCCGATGCTAAAAGTCAGGTAACGGTAGAATACAATGATGACAGCACAGTAAGTCGCATCGCGAAAATTGTATGCTCATCGCAACATCATGCCGATATCAATATTGCATTAGTTAGAGCTAGCATCGAAACGATTATCCGTGCGGTGATTCCTGCTAATCTAATTGACAATAATACTGAATTTTTGATCAATCCAACCGGACGCTTTGTGATCGGCGGTCCCGTTGGAGATACCGGATTAACTGGTCGCAAGATTATCGTTGATACATATGGTGGATCATCTCCCCATGGCGGCGGTGCATTCTCTGGCAAAGACCCTACCAAAGTAGATAGGTCAGCAGCATACATGGCTCGATATCTCGCAAAAAATATAGTGGCTTCTGGCAAAGCAGACTGGGCTACGGTACAACTCAGTTATGCAATTGGAATGGTAAATCCTACTAGTGTATATGTCGAGAGTGATAGAGACAGCAGAGACTTGACTGAATGGATCATCAAGAATATCGACCTAACTCCAAAAGGCATAATTGACCGATTCGACCTGTTTTCTCCGATCTATAGCAGTACTACTAACTATGGTCATTTCGGAAAAAGCTATTTACCTTGGGAAAAAATCGACCTTTTCTAACTTTTTCGGTTGACTTCATATTCGTCTCTCGCTATTATGAATCATAGACACCCAAACGGAGACACGACATGGGTTATCAAGTTTTGAACATTTCTCAAGATTTCCGTTCTAAGTATCAGGCCCGCAAGGGCCTTGAAGGTCCCTTTTTCTACCCAAACGGTCGAGTGAGTTACTACGATCCAAAAGAAGGTGCCTACTATGATCCAACAACTGACTTTTACTTGTCGCACGAAGAACAGACTGAACTTCAAAATATGATTTTTGACAAACTTAGGGCTTGACATTCCTAAAGAGATAATCTATATTGAATTATAGATCGAAATAAGGAATGTGGCATGAACTACGATTTCCCGCATATCACTAACATATCTGATGTTTTGCCGGCGATTGAAGGTCGCCCCGAATTTACAGTAGCCCAGAAGGAAGGCTACACGGTCATCAACTACAATGTGATGTTTGGGGATACGTTTGACTGTAACATTCGCCGTGAATGTCGTGGTATCATCTTTGATGTGGAGACCGGTGACATCATTCGTCGTCCTCTTTTCAAGTTTTTTAATATCAACGAGAGAGACGAGACGCAGTTGCATAATTTAGACTTCTCCAAAGAACATTGGGTCGATACCAAACTCGACGGATCAATGATTGCTGCGTTTATGCATGAAGGCGAAGTCGTGTATGGTACAAAAATGGTCGCTCCAGACTTCCACGAGCTTGTCAAGAAGTTTGTAGATGCATCTGATGTGGATTACGAAGGCTTCTGTAGTAAAGTAATTGCAGATGGTTATACGCCAATCTTTGAGTTTATGCATCCGCAGAAGAGGATTGTTATCGACTATGGCAAAGAGCCGGCACTTACCCTGCTAGCTGTTCGTCATATGGTAACCGGGCAATTTCAACAACTATAAAATACTTTAAGAGGGTCTCTACAGTAACGTAGGTCACCTCTTTTAACATGGGGAACATAGTATGATCCAAAATCTTATTCGTGAATATAATATTCCTGTAGTTGAACAGCACGGCTCTGTAGAGGATCCTAAAGCTTTTATGGATTACGTCCATGATTTGAAAAATGCAGAAGGCTTTGTTATTCGTTGGGCTAATGGTCATCGTGTAAAGATCAAGGCTCATGAGTACCTTCAGATTCATAAGGCTAAGGAGGCTATCCTGCAGGATCGCAACATTGTCGAACTGATTCTTGAGGAACATCTTGATGATGTCAAGGCGCATCTTATCGATGAAGATCGTGTTCGCATCACTAAGTTCGAATCTGACTTCAATAACGCAGTCTATCGGGTAGTTAATAAGATTCAAGCTGAACACCTTACACTGAAAGTTACTGGTATGGATCGAAAAGCTTTTGCTCTTAATGAAGCACAGAAGCATGACGCATTCGTCCGCCCGATCCTTTTCAGAATCTTCGATGAGTATACTCTGCCGAATATCCTTCCTCTAGTGCATAATATGATTCGTAACAACCTGACCAAGACCGCACGGTATGAAGAAATTCGTGATGCGTGGTTCCCTGACGTAAAATACAACAACTAATTAACCTCAAAGGAAAAGAGAATGAGCGAGAATATTTTTATCCCTACTGTAAATCAAGGTCATGTTCGCTTCATCGAAGGAAAACTCAATAGTTTGAAGATCAACAAGCCTGAAGGTTACATCGGGGAAATCAAGTATATGGAACATGCGCTGAATGATGTGATCAATCGAATGGAACTAGGTGAACTAGCCAATCTTCGTAGTTATCAGAACACGGCGATGACACCTAAAGAGATCGAAGAAGAACGGATTCGTGTTAGCAAGGCGATGGCAGAAAATCGCGATAAGCCTAGTATCTAGTTGCGATTTCGGTTGACTTCATATTCGTCTCTCGCTATTATGAATCATAAACAAACAAACGGCAGCAAAATGATTGACCATCAAGCTGAGATGTGGGCGGTTCTCTGTGAACCGCCCGAGCAGTTCAACGACCTGATGCGCCATTTCGATACGGTAGAATTCAAGAAAAAGTTCAACAGTACTTCATTTACTTGGAATACTATCGATATAGATATAGTGATGCGCAAGTTTCGTATCGCGTGTATCGAATATGCCATGGCTATGGCGAAAATCAAGATTGTGTCGACTCCAATTCCTGATTACTGGCAAACGGTAGAAGATGCCTGTCGACAGGTCATCGATGCCTTGAATGGTAATGGTGATTTGGTTACTGCTCGTGCTGCTGCTGCTGCTGCGGCTGATGCTGCTGCTCGTGCTGCTCCTGCTGCTCCTGCTGCTGCTAGTGCTGCTGATACTGCTTATTATGCTGCTCGCGATGCATCACTTGCTTTGGTACCCGCACACGAGCGCCATTCATTCACGACGTTCCGCAACCCTTATCCTACCACTGCTCATGCTGCTACTAACGCTAACACTTCTGCCGACGCGGACCTGTTTGAAATCTTTATCAACATTATTTTGTCCGAATACGAAAATAAAAGGTTGACATCAGATGCCCCTTTTGCTACATTGAATTATAGAAACGATTCAAAAGGAATGAACATGTCTCGTGTCCTCGTTAAGTCCGGTGAATATCGTAACTATCCCGTAATCGATGCGTGGTTCGATCTCGTTAAGGGATTTCAAACCGGTGCAAAGGGTGGATACATTACTGTGAAGAACGGTGGATTTTTTCCCGTGGCTATCGAAGACATCAAGATCAAGGTTAACGGTCCTGACGAGTTTGAGATCGACGGAGAACCGATCACTGCCGAAGTCAAGGCAGAGGAAACTGACGAAGAAGCAATGAACCGTATTGCTACTCGGTTCGAGATCCTCGACGAGATGTCTTCGGCCTGCATTAGCGGCGATATTCGCGCGATGATCGTCTCGGGACCTCCGGGTGTTGGTAAGAGTTTCGGGGTAGAGCAGCAGCTTGAAAAGGCTTCGATGTTTGACAAGATTGCAGGCAATCGTATTCGGTATGAAGTTGTCAAGGGTGCGATGACTGCTCTTGGTCTGTATACCCAGCTTTACAAGTATAGTGACAAAAAGAACATCTTGGTTTTCGACGACTGTGATAGCGTGTTCATGGATGATCTTGCGTTGAACATTCTGAAGGCGGCTCTTGACAGCGGAAAGCGTCGTAAGATTTGTTGGAATTCGGATTCTCGCTTGCTGCGTGAAGAAGGCATTCCCAATAGCTTCAACTTTAATGGCTCGTGTATCTTTATCACGAACCTTAAGTTCGACCATATCAAGTCTAAGCGTCTGCAAGATCACCTTGAAGCCCTTCAGTCTCGTTGCCACTTCCTCGATCTGACGATTGATACTGCTCGTGACATGATGCTTAGGATCCGTCAGGTTGATCGCGATGCAGAAGGCGGACTGTTCAGTGACTACAACTTCCAAAACAATGAGGGTGCACAGGTCCTTACGTATATGGAAGCAAACAAGAATAAGCTGCGTGAATTGTCTATCCGTATGGCACTCAAGATCGCTGACCTCGTCAAGGTTTCGCCGAAGAACTGGGCCAATCTTGCTCAAAGTACTTGTATGAAGCGGGGGTAATATCCTAGATATCAGTTAACTTAGAGGGCTTCGGCCCTCTTTTTTTTTACCGATATAGTTGATTTTATCGTGCGGTGGCGATATAATAATAAAATGAATTGCAAAGAACATTTACTTTATTTCTTCCTGCAGGGAAAAATCTCATTAAGTCAGTATGACTACAAGTTCATGGCCAACCTGCAAACAATTATTAGTGACACTCACCGTATCACTTCTAATCAGGCAATGTTGTTTGATACTCTTATTAGTAAGTACAAGAAGCAACTTACTAAAAATGGATTAGTCAAAGAAGAACTTAAAAAACTTCCATGGAATACCTCTCTCGTAGAGAGTACAGTAGAATACATCGGAGCGTTCGTGTCTACCATAGACGGTGAACTTCAAATCAGAGTCCCCTTTAATAAAGCGTTTATTGCTAAGTTCAGAGAGATTTCAGACAATTCTTTTGAATGGAGCAAAGATTCCAAAGTTTACAGGGCCCCCTTCTCTACTACGGCATTCAAAATCGCACATCATGTTCTTCCTAAATATTTCAGTAACGTCAGCTATAGCAACGATCTTTCGGCTATACTAGACAAGTTATCTTACTATGATAGCGCGACCATATGGGAACCTACATTGTTCGATCACAACGGATATCTTTTCATCGCCGCATCCAATCATGTAATTCACGAATTGTTACAGGATGTCGAACTTAAATTGGATATGAAAACATTATATCTGCTATCGAAACATGGAATTAAAGTAGATTCAAAGATCATAACCAATCGTCCTGAACTTAAGTTTGCCTCAGAATTTATTACTGAAGTAGACATCAATGACATCGCACTCGCAGTCCAATGGCTAGTAAACATTGGTTGTGCTGATGTGACCTTAGGTCAGGGTATGTCATACGGCAGCGGTCGAACGATTAGAAATCAGATTCTCGGTAAACTAAATGAACACAGTATTTCGAGTGTTATTTTAGATGATTATTCGGGCGATAATCTTGTCCAAATACAAAACGTTACTCATATCTTTGGGCTCGCACCAAAGATAACTAAGTGCATTATTTTAAAAAATTCTAATCCGATAGAAATCACATGAAACTAGCAAAAATCATAATCAACGACGAAGTTAACGTAAAGATCCAAGGGTTAGACCTCGATGTCCGAAAGTTTTTACATAAAAAGTTTGAATTCGAGAAACCTGGTGCGCGATATCTTCCTGCAGTCCGATTAGGTCGATGGAACGGCAAGATCAGTTATTTCTCACTTGCCGGTAGTACATATATGAATCTGCTCGATCAAATTATCCCGATATTGATCGACTATGATTATCAAATTGAACTAGATGATCGTAGACCTCTACGTCCAGAATTCATGTTTGAGAAGGTAACAGAAGAGACTTTCTCGGGTATCGCGTGGCCTGAAGGTCATGAACGTGCAGGTCAACCCGTAATATTGCGCGATTACCAGATTGAGATCGTAAACAATTTCTTAGAGAACACTCAATCGCTTCAAGAGGCCGCGACTGGGGCGGGCAAGACTCTTGTGACTGCTGCTCTATCTAAGTCTGTAGAGCATCTAGGCCGTTCTCTTATAATCGTCCCTAACAAGAGCCTAGTAGTACAGACAGAAGCAGATTATGTCAATCTAGGACTTGACGTGGGAGTGTATTTCGGTGATCGCAAGGATTATGGTAAGACACATACTATTTGCACTTGGCAGTCGCTAAATAACCTATTCAAAAACACAGCAGATATAGAAGAAGGATCCGATGAATTTTTCTTTGAAGATATTGTCTGTGTTATGGTTGACGAAGTGCACCAAGCTAAAGCTGAGGTACTTAAGACAATGCTAACTGGTGTATTCAGTAATATCCCCATTCGCTGGGGTCTAACAGGTACGATTCCCAAAGAACCGATGGATCAGATGTCTATCCTAGTTTCGTTGGGTCCAGTCACTAGTAAGTTAGCAGCAAGTGAATTACAAGACAGGGGTGTCCTTGCTAGATGTCACGTGAACATCGTTCAACTTAAGGATAAAGTAGAATTCACAAACTATCAATCTGAATTGAAATATCTATTGGAAGATTCCAATCGACTAGACAAGATAGCAGAATTGATTCAAAAGGTAAACGAGACAGGAAATACATTAGTTCTAGTTGATCGAGTCAATGCGGGAAAAGAGCTTGCTAGTAGATTATCTAATTCAGTGGTTGTTAACGGCAGCACTAAGCTTACTGAAAGGAAAGAAGAATATGATGAAATTGCTACCAGTGATGATAAGATATTAATCTGCACTTACGGCGTAGCGGCAGTAGGTATTAATGTTCCTAGACTGTTCAATGTAGTACTGATCGAACCAGGCAAATCATTTGTCCGAGTTATTCAATCGATCGGTCGAGGACTTCGTAAGGCATCAGACAAAGATTTTGTGCAAATTTGGGACATCACCTCAACATGTAAGTTTGCAAAGAGGCACCTTACTCAAAGAAAAGCTTTCTACAAGGATGCACAGTACCCTACCTCTATAGAAAAGTTAGATTATTGATCTTTCTTTTAAATTGGACTATTAATGTGTTGACTTTTTACAACATATATATTATGATAATAATATGAAAAGATATATTGGAGAAAAACCCTGCGCATCCTAACATTAGAAAACCAATACTACAATCTAGAGACTCTTCCCGAAGAAGTAGACGACTTGAGATTTGCGATTCTAGATAACTCTGTGCCGGCAAATGTGGATTATCATTACATTCCATTGATCTTTCTAGAGTCATTCAATTCTCCTGCACTAGTACTGAAGATCGGAAATAGAACAATCAAGATGCCGATTGATTGGCAAGTTCTTATCGGTGAACAGGAACACGGAGACTTAGAAACACTTCCTCTTTCTAGTCTGAATGATAGGGGATTTCATGCGTTTGAATTCAACCCCTTATCATCATTTGCTCCTACGTTTCAACTGATCGAAATTCTTGACATATACCCAGATGTCACTTGGTATGCACCTAGGCTTAAGAACGGACAATTTTTGTGTGTTCCGTTAGATGATACTCCTAAACCTCGTTGCGTGTACTTCGTAAAAGAAATTAGTAGAAACTGCGAAGTCGTAGATTACGGGAATGCTTGGTGATCTATTCTAATAACGCACATGATAGTACTAACAGGAAATAATAATGGTTAATTTAGAAGTAGTAGCGAAGTTTCAACGGCAACACAAGCATTCGGACATCAACGGTGTTATTAGAACGATGTACCCAAATATAAAAATCACGTTGCGCAAGACATCTTACAAGAGGAGAGATAAGTGTGAAGTATAGAATCGAAATTACCGGTTGTGGCGGAGAAGCTTTAATCGGCAAAGTCAATCGTGAATTTTATAATCGGTTCATCGACGACTCACTAGACATAGCCGACTATGTTTGGAACGAAGACTTCTTCATTGAAAATAAAGATGTTGATATTCCAAAAGATATTCGTTCTTTTGAACCAGGTGAATGGGCTGAATACGCCTATGTCTCACATGAGTACGGAGTACCTGTAGATTCTCTTTACCTGACAGTGACACAAAGTGATGAAGTGATTCTCGATAATGTAGGGTCTTCAGTGTTGTCTAACATGGGGGCGACCTTTGAATCAACAGAAGAATTCTTCACGGATGAATTTCTTGATGATGGTGACACCTATATTGCTATACAGTTACAGGAGAAGGGATTGTTTCAAAGCTACGAGTTCGAGGCAGATAGTTTTAATCCTAATAGGTTGACATTTCAAATGAATAGTGTTGACGGCTGGGATTTAGTGACTAGAGTAAGCTATAACGATCAAGAGCTAGAAGAACTAGGCGAGTTGCCAACTATAGCCGGACCAATTGGTTTAAGCGAGGTTTGGCTTGGAAAAGTAGAAAAGGAAAATGAAAATGAAATGGTTTAGAAAACTATTTAATCAAAAAAATAAAGATCATATTTACGTACTGAATTCGACGGGTCAAAAACCTAACCTCTACATAGATTCTAAATCCTCGATTAGTTTTGTAATTTATCCAGCAAACGGGGGATATGTAGTAGAACATTCGTTGCGAAGACGACATACAGATTCTGCTGGCACTACATTGACATTGGTTAATCGGGAAGAAGATTTAGGAACTGCCATCGCTCATATCATTACACTAGAGTCATTAAAAGCATGAAGAAGCCACATCCATTTGCCGATATTCCAGTTGCAAGAATACAGTTAGAACCAGACACAATGGACAAAGTTCATTATTTTCACCGGCTACACCGTTCTCCTATAGGACAATCTATCGTTAGACAACAGTTTCTTATTACTGAGTTGACGATCCCGGACTACAAATTAGAAGAAGCTATTGATAAGGTTAGGGCTGATTGTGTTAATCATTGGTATAATAGTGCTATGGATGCGTCGATTTATGTGATATCATACAATAATAAACATCTAGTACTTCCTCATCCTCAAGCAATGTAATAATTAATGGCAAAAGAAAAACTATCAGCAGAACTTCAACTAGCAGACCAGACTGTTAACCTGTTTGATGTCCTTGCTGCCTTAGATCGCAAAGACTACGACTATTATAAAAATCTAAGCGAGGCTCAGAAAAAAGGTATTAGTTTTTATATGCTAGTGCAGTGGATGAGTGCCATCAAAGGCAATAAAGATGCCCAATCATATTATCTTCGAAGCACTGATTACCATGCCAATAAGTATCTGTTCAATGAAAATGTACAGAAGCATCCATACTTAGTATGGTTGATGTTGTGTGCTGCAAGCCCTGGAATAGGTAAGCAGTTTCATCAATGGATTCCTCAGATCAAAGATCGGGTGAGCAAGCTAAAAGAATCTCCTAAACTTAAAGAGATTAAGGAATATTTTAAAAAGATTTATCCAAACTTTGGAGAAAATGACATCGCCCTCATCAGTGAGGGCTACGTTGACTCTCATCGCAAGAGAAAATACTTAGCTGACTTATTCCCAGCATTGAAGTACGATGAGATTGAACTATTAGCTGATTTGGTAACGGATGATGATATTGAACAGTATGAAAAAGACTCCGGCAACTAAGAGTGAATTTAGTTGCGAGTTCTGCAATCGGGCTTTTCGGCGCGAAGAGACAATTTTTAGGCATCTGTGTGAAAGTAAGAGGCGCTGGCAGGATAAAGACTTGCCGGGCAACCGTATTGGTTTCCAATCTTGGGTCAGGTTTTATGCAAAGAACACTGCCACAAAGAAATCTAAGACATACCTTGACTTCACTAAGTCTGCATATTACCTAGCATTTGTTAGGTTTGGTCATTATTGTGTCAACATCAAGTGCCTAAATGTCAATAGATATGCTGATTGGTTATTAAAGAACGATATCAAGATTGACAATTGGACAAGTGACAATAGCTATACTAAGTTCATTATCGACCATCTTAAGACGGAAGACCCACTAGACGCAATTGCTCGTAGCATAGAAACTACGATTGAGCTTGCCAAAGACGAACGTATCCAAAGTAGGGACTATCTTCGTTATGGCAATCGTAATAAAATTTGCCATCAGATCACTACAGGAAGAATCAGTCCTTGGATGTTATACCATACCGAATCTGGTATCACAATGGTAGAAAGTCTAGACGAAACACAGCAGAAAATGATTTTGGAATACATCAACCCAGAACAATGGGCTATAAAGTTCAGGCGTAGTTCAGACATCGTTGTTCAGGTAAAGGAACTATTAGCAGAAGCAGGATATTAAGACTTGTTATGCTGTCTCGGTTTACACTAAATGAACCTGCATTTGATGATCTAGTAATTTGGATGTTGGAATCAGGATATGACTGGAAACAGATCGGCACAAGTAATGAATATGTTAATGACATCATACAACCAATTTGGGGTATACGGTTGCTACGCTGGTCCTTCCGAGAATTTGAAATCGTAGATGAACCCAAATATATAATATTTTTGTTGATGAAATAATGGACAAGTTTGAACCTGTAGCTCGAACGATACAAATTATATCGGTGCAGCGTATGATGCCCGACTATCCCAGCTATTGTGCCAATCCAATCATGTATTCTTTCTCTGAACTACTCGAAATGGTCACTTGGTGCCATATGACATTCGGGAACTCCGGATACAACCATACTACTAAACGTATTGTTTGGGAGTATTATCGTGAATCTGACATTAGTTTTTGGTTTAAAGAAGAAAAACATGCTATGCTTTTTAAATTGAGGTGGGCTTGATGCAAGATCAGCAGCTGGCAAACTACGACAGCAGTAAAGGTTGGGAAAATACTAATATGGGTTGGTATGAAACAGCAGTAGTATTTGACCCAAATGGTCATGTTTACTATACTGACCTTCTTGACTGGTTATATAACCAAATTGATAATTGTGAAAAGCATAGTAGGTGGGGATTTGTTGACGGAATATGGAAAGTTAAGTTTAGATATGAGAGAGATTTTATATGGTTCAGACTAGTATGGGGTTAACTTCTTATCAAGATGAAATAATTGATGCAGTGCCCCAGACACAGAAGATCAAGAAGAAGATTGATGTAGATGGTGTTTGGGAAGACAGACTGTTCATTCGCATTCCGATCGGATCGGAACGTATATCTAGAACCGCCGAAAAGCTAGAGCAGTGGTGTCGTGACCATTACAAGGAACCGAGATATCTTGGCAATTGGTTCAAAGTATCCGGCTACATCATATTAGATGAAAAGACATATACCCACTATAAATTGTGCGAATAGATTTATTTGTACTTGACATCCACTAAATCATCGTGTATTATGATGATATACTAAAAAGAAAGGTATATTTTATATGGCTACTGCCATCATGCTAGACATGGAAACGCTTGACACAGCTACGTCAACTGTTATTCTCACTGTCGGTGCGGTACTTTTTGACCCAATGGGTTCTGGTGTTATTGAGCGCCTAGAACTTCGTCCTACGATAGATGAGCAGACCGATGTATATAATCGCACTATAAGTGATGATACCCTGCGTTGGTGGAGTGAACAGAGTCCCGAAGCCATCAACGAAGCGATGGGCGACCGTGATCGTATTAGCTATCGTGAATGTATGGAACAACTTTACAAGTTCTGTTGGAACAAAAAGAATATCTGGTCCAATGGATCTGTGTTTGACATCATGATCGCAGAGTCGGCTTTCAAAGACCTAGAGATGCGGGTGCCCTGGCAGTTTTGGGCTATTCGAGATTGTCGCACGATATATGATATTGCAGGTGTCAGTCTCAAGGACGGTGGGCATGTTACCTCGCACAAAGCAGTAGAAGATGCTGAACATCAAGCGATTGTAGTTCAGCGTGCATATCAAAAACTCTATAATGCAGGCTTTGTTCACCTCAAGTGATGAGAATGAATGTTCCTAGTAACATCGAAGACTTTGACTCAGATGATCCTGATATCGAGTTTCGCAAGAAACGACAGGACTATTGGAACATGATCACGAAAGTCCGCCTCGAGGCTATCGACGAGGACTTTGTAAGAAACTTCGACCTTGACGATTTCAGTATGCATGTAGAACGAAACTATGGTCTCAGGATGCATATTGTTAATAACAAGATTACCGATAAGTTTGACATCGTTGACGAAAAGTTGTATGTTTTGTTTCTATTGAAATGGAAATAGATGAGAATTGATTCAGACGTTGACATTGACACCGGCGACCGTGACAAGATACTTGGCTTGATCAAATATATTCCTGCGTCGATGCGCAATGTAACTCCTATTAGGAAGCATCCTAGTGGTGTATATATCACTGATATACCATATGACCCTACTTATGATATGTCATCTCTTGATTACAAAGAAGCCGAAGATCGTGGATATTTTAAACTAGATTTACTAAATGTTCATGTCTACAATCTAGTTCGTGACGAAGAACATCTGATTAACTTGATGCAAGAACCAGATTGGTCAATGTTGAAAAATAGGAAAGTTGTCGAGCAACTGATACACCTAGGTAATCAATATAATACAATCAGACGAATGCCGGAACCCATAGATTCTATTCCTAGACTAGCGATGTTTCTAGCAGTAATCAGACCTGCAAAACGACATCTATTAAACAAGTCTTGGAAAGAGATCAACGAAACCGTCTGGGATAAAGATGATACTGGCTACCATTTTAAGCGTTCGCATAGCCTTGCCTACGCAATGTTGGTTGTAGTTCATCTTAATCTTTTAGCAGAAAACATAGAATTATAAATAACATTTAAAGAAGAACACGATGAATTTAGAACTACTTAACGAAAATGATCCACAACTGTTAGAAGTCTCGTCGCCGTGGGATTTTGAAGTGGATGGCAGCCCCGAAGAACTCGTAAGCGAAATGGTCAAAACATTGACTATTAATGGCGGAGTCGGACTTGCCGCGCCACAATGCGGCATCAGCAAGCGTATTTTTGTCATGGGCAACTTCATTAAACTAGTCGTGTGCATTAATCCAAAAATTGTTGGTCTATCTGAACAGCGTGAAGTAGATATAGAAGGCTGTTTGAGTTTTCCTAATCTTTGGTTGAAGGTAAAGCGCCCAACCGAGTGCATCGTGCAATATCAAGATGTCAGTGGTCAGATTGTTGAACGTGAACTTGCTGGATTAGAGGCACGGGTGTTCCTGCATGAGTATGATCACTTGCTTGGGGTAACGTTCGATCAAAGGGTAGGAAATTTAAGTATGAAGATGGCTAAAGAGAAACGCAAGAAAAGTTTAGCAAAGGTAATTAAGGCATCCGTTTAATGAACATAACGCTTTTGCGTTTCGCTCGTTTTTTCGTGAAATCTGTCATACTAACGACTGGGCCATAGACGATATCTAAACTCTTGTTGTTAAAAGTACGAATATAAGGTTTAAAGATAGCCCATTCATCTTTCAAGAATATGTTGATGGGGATCGTTCTATTTGATTCCCACCACCAAACTTCACCCAATTCTAAGAATTTCGTTCTTAGTTCAGGGAGAGCTAACGAACCATAGTCATACATAGTAGTGACCACATAATCTCGATTCTGAATGATGCCAACATAGTCTTGTTGGGCATAGGAACAGACCGTTATAAACGGGTAATTTTCGTTTAGTTTCTTAAAAAAATCGTTTGCGTTCATGCTAAAGTATATTTACACCAAATTGCCCAAAGTTAATATTTTCATATTATAGGGTTAGTTAACGACTTTCCAACCCTTTGCTGAAACGTACCCGCGTTCACCTCTTATTACCGCATTTAATGTACTTCTAGGGATGTCAAATGAATCTATTAGTTCTTTCTTTGTGCAGTGCTTTTCAGTACCATCAGTATGTACAAAATTATACAATGCGGTGTCCACCTTACCATGTACTGAGGTATTTCTGCTCATTCGCCATCCACAACATGTCTTTATATCACCGCGTATAAGACTACTGATTACTTTAAGGGATAATCCATATTGATTAGATAACTCTAGTTTTCCGCAAGTTTCTTCAACGCCGGATTCGTGGTAAAACGTGTGTACTTTATGAAAGCTCGGGTGGTTCATTCCTAAAGCATTATGCTGTGTTTCAGGTGTAATCCTCCATCCTTTTACTGACGGTTGTTTGCCGTGAATAACTTCACTGAGATTTCCCCCGTTTAATTTATATTTGATCCGAAAATCGTACTGGGTAGATTCTTCAATCTTACCGTTGACATGATAAAAGGTGTACACTTTTTGATCATAACTAGGGTTTTTATCTCCTAATAAACCATAGTTGTTGATTCGTCCGGATGTACCCTCGCCACCGTCAGTTCGGTTACGAAGTATACCGGTTCCTATATCTTTTCTACCATACCAACGAATCATTCTGCGTTCAATAGCCAATGCTCCGAGTTCGGTTAAGTTTCGTTCAAGGAATATGATTTTGGATTTATCTTTGGGAACAGGAACAGCATGATTCGGATCATATGCTCGTTTATCTTTGCCTTTTCCTATATAGTAAGGGGTGTTGTCACTTTTGCGTAGGTATGCGTACACATAATAAATAGTCATGCTGATGTTTCCTTCTATAGCATTAGAGTAGTTGGGGATTCGTACTCCCGCGAACTACATCTTTATTTATCTCCCGATGATAAATATTAGACGACAAAGGTGATTAATATAATATGTCCTACTCTACATCAGTATTTGTTTACGTTCAGAGGCAGATTGTTATTGTTAACACCGGCAACTCAAGAAGGATATATTTACCCGTGTATAGCAAGCCTCTGACACTCCATAGGGGGGTAGATAATAGGTTAACCTTCCAGTTCCTCAACAGTGAGCAAAAACCCGTTGACATCACTGGCAAGGAAATAATTTGCAGAATCATCAACTCTGACGGCACCGAAGTTCTTATTCAAAAAGCTCTTAATTTGCAATTAGCATTGACTGGAATCGCAGCACTTGAACTTAACGCTGCGGAAGTTGAAGACATCCCTGCTCAGAAATGCTATTATTCATTAGAGATTCCTGTCGGTGCGTTTAACTATCCAGTATTCGTAGATCAGAACGCAGGAGCGCGCGGTGATTTGAATGTAGTTGACTCAGTTCTCCCGTCGTTCGTGCCGTCATCCAACATTACCATTCCAACTGGTCAACCTTTCCCCAATCTCAATAACCAAACCGAGTGGACATTACCAGCTAATGCACGTTCATACTACAGCAGTGTAATCAATACTCAGGATAATCCAATTCTTACGATCCAAACTACATTCAACGAATACAACGGCAATGTGTTAATTGAAGGATCCTGTCAGCCAGACACTGACTGGTACCCGATAACTGACGATTACTACGCCAATACGAGTGACACGGTTGGATATACTATCAGGGGTTATCATCCATTCGTAAGAATGGTATTCGAATCTGATTCAGGCGAAGTTACAAAGATTTTGGCTAGATAGCTTAACCGTAATACTTGAGTTTCATATCAAATATGTTACAATAGACTATGTTTGATGTCCTGACACTTATTCAAGGCAAGAAAAAGCGTACACAAGATGGCTGGTATAGCTTCAATGCTCCTTGCTGTCATCATCGCGGACATAGTGTTGACACAAGAATGCGCGGCGGCATTAAACACCATGGTGAAAATTGGACCTTTCATTGCTTCAACTGTGATTTTAAGTGTAGCTTTATATTAGGTAGACAATTTTCGATTGTGACCAAACAGTTCCTTGGTTGGTTAGGTATCGATGAGAATCAGATTACCAGATGGAATCTAGAAAACCTACGACATAAGGATTTGATCGAATATGTTACAGAAGCCAAGCAAAAAATCAATCTCAAATTCAACGAAGTTCCTCTTCCTGTAGCTGAACTATTAGACGAGAATAATCCAAAGCATAAACCATTTGTAGATTATATAAACAGTAGGGGACTGAAAGCTACGGATTATCCGTTCATGGTTACTCCAGATGACTATGGAAGAAATAGTAATAGAATCATCATTCCCTATACGTACAAGAACAAGATAGTAGGACATACTAGTCGTTATCTCGACAACCGCGCGCCCAAATTTATTAAAGATCAACAACCTGGTTTCGTGTTTGGATATGATTTGCAGAAACCAAACTGGGAAATATGTATCGTAGTTGAAGGCATATTCGATGCACTATCTCTTAACGCATTAGCACTTACACACAACACAATTAGTGAAGAACAAGCAGGACTTATACGTAAACTTAATAGACGAGTCATCGTCGTCCCTGATCAGGATAAAACAGGATTACTGATATGCGAACAAGCATTAGAGTTCGGTTTTCAAGTGTCTATTCCAGACTGGGGCTCAGGAGTAAAAGATGTTAATGATGCCGTACTAAAATATGGTAAGCTACCAACACTTTTATCTATCTTACAAAATGCGACAAGCAGTAAAATCAAAATAGAAATGGCGAAAAGAAAACATGATAAAAAACTTTAACGCAGACGTGCAAGAACTATTCTTAAGAATGATGGTTACAAATGCAGACCTATACACTCGTGTTATGAATATCATGAATCCAGCAAATTTTGATCGTACGCTTCGGCCCGTTGCAGAATTCATAGTAGAACATTCTACAAAGTATAGCGTGATGCCTGATCCCTTGCAGATCAAAGCAACGACCGGAACAACTATCGATACTATCCCTGAACTAGATGAGGGGCACTACGATTGGTTCTTGGAAGAATTTGAATCATTCACAAAACGCCAAGAGCTTGAACGAGCTATCCTCAAAGCAGCCGACATGCTTGAGAAGGGAGAATTCGATCCAGTCGAGAAACTGATTAAAGACGCGGTTCAGATCAGCCTCCAGAGGGATATGGGTACTGATTACTTTGCTGATCCTAAACAGCGTATCCATAAGTATTTCAACGCAGGTGGACAAGTCAGTACTGGTTGGCCTCAGATGGATCGCCTGTTGTACGGTGGATTTAGTCGCGGCGAGTTGAACATCTTTGCGGGTGGTTCTGGTTCTGGTAAGTCACTTGTCATGATGAACATCGCTTTAAACTGGCTACAGCGAGGCCTCAGTGGAGTGTATGTTAGTCTCGAACTATCAGAAGAATTAACTTCGTTGCGCACAGATGCGATGTTAACCAGCATGAGTACAAGAGACATTCGCAAGGACATTGAAACGACTGGCTTGAAGGTCGTGATGATGGGCAAGAAGTCTGGTAAATATCGTGTTAAGGGTATGCCTGCACAAAGCACAGTAAACGACATTCGTAGCTATCTCAAAGAAGTTCAGATTCAGACCGGTATCAAAGTAGACTTCGTGATGATCGATTATCTTGATCTTGTCATGCCAGTCTCAGTGAAAGTCAATCCAAACGATCAGTTTATCAAAGATAAGTATGTCTCGGAAGAACTTAGAAACCTAGCGAAAGAACTAGGTGTTCTCATGGTAACTGCGTCACAGTTGAATCGTTCGGCGGTCGAAGAGATCGAGTTTGATCATAGTCACATCGCAGGTGGTATCTCAAAGATCAATACTGCTGATAATGTGTTTGGTATCTTTACTTCACGCTCGATGCGCGAACGCGGTAAATACCAGATACAGTGTATGAAATCTCGTAGTTCGACTGGTGTAGGTCAAAAGATTGACTTAGAATATAACATTGAAACTATGCGTATTACTGATGAAGACCCAGAAGGTGATAGCAAGCCACAGCCTAGTGCAAGCCAGATCATGAGTCAGATCAAGAATACTAGCAGTGTCGGGACGAGCATAGATATATCACACCCATCTATTGAAGAAAAACGAGTAGTTCCTGACATTCAAAGCGCAAAATTAAAATCTCTATTGAATTCCCTTAAGAAATGATTTTGTTTCTTTTTAATAAATACTGTTAGTAGGATTTTACTCTCAATGCAGAAAAAAACAAAAAGCCTCCTCGAGGAGTTGCAGTCGTATAGTGAAACTCGTGATATCAATCACGTGATCGAATCGCGTGCATCTAATATCATCACGAGTGCTATCAACTTGATAGAACTAATGCAGCGTAATTATTCTCCTGAAAAAGCAGAACTACTCGAAAAGAAATTGCTTAGTGCTATCCGAGGGAAGGATCAGGCAAGATTTTCCAAAAGCTTAAGGAAGAAAAATGAAAATTAATGAAATAGGATTACACAACGTAATCGGAGACGTAGGCGCTGCGGCATTTAGAAGTAAAGGTCAGCCCGGAACCACAATCAAGTCTCAGATGATTCAGGATATTTTTATCAAAGATTTTGTAGGAGACGCAGCAACTTCATTGAACAACGGCATCAAAGGCGGATTGATTGATCCAAACGCAAAATCAACCATCCCAACCGAATCGAGGTATGACATGATGAATCATGTCCTCGAAAGTATTATTAATATTAACGAAGAAACAGAACTAAGAACAATCAGTGATTTTATGATGGATTGGTTCGCTCATTATATGTACGGGGTAAATTGGGAATCGAGCAAAACGGTTGTTCAACAAAATCTCAAAAAATTACAGGATGAATATCCTAAAAACGTAAAAGAAAATCTCACGACTTTAGCAAGAGTTGGACTAGCATTAATTAGCGTCAACAAAGGAAGAGCGCCGGCGGGCGCTCCTCCAGAATTCACAAAAGCTCAACAACAAGAACTCGCATCTGTAGAAAAGATTAAAACTGAACTTGACAACTTGAGCAAGAGTAATCCCCAAGCTTATAATGAATTAGTTAGAGCTTTAAACCCAATTAATATTACAGGATAAATTATGCTTACAGAAGGCGGCTCGATGCCCGGAGTCGGTGCGATTCATATTAGTGAGATCGAACCTACTCTTAAGTCATTGGAAAAAGTATTAGGCATAGATTTGCGTAATAACACTCTGGGTAGTGTTGGTAAAAAGCAATTCTCGGGTGACATCGATGTCGCTATCGATATCAAACCAGATGATATTCCTGCCTTTGTTGAGAAACTAAAGTCCATTCCTGAGATCATGGAACTTGCTAAAAGTTCGGTGATCATGACTAAAGTTAAAATTGCTGATTACGATCCTGAGAAAGAAACGCCTGGAAAACCACGCACGGGATTTGTTCAAGTTGATTTTATGCCCGGCGATCCGGGTTGGATGAAAACATTCTATCATGCTCCGCACGAGAAAGACTCGAAATATAAAGGAGTTTATCGAAACATCTTGATTTCAACAATCGCTGCATTTCTTGATCGCAAAGATTCTGAAGAAAAAATACCAGATGGTAGGTCACTTCAATCTGAACGATATATGTGGAGTTCATCCGATGGACTAGTCAGAGTTAAGAGAACACCTGAACCCAATAAAAAAGGTGACGGCTACACAAAGAAAAACATCAACAAGATCATCGATGGGCCCTATAAGAATCCAGACGAGATCGCCAAAGTACTTAAACTAGACGACGCAGATGACTTATATTCATATGAGACATTACATAAGGCAATGGACAAGAATTATCCACCTGAACTAGTCAAGAAAATACTAAAAGATTTCGCAAACAACTCGGTAGTCAAAGACGCGGGCGTTCCAGATGACATCAAGCCCGATCTATCAGAAGCTAAGATAGGTTCTACTGAATGGTTTAGGATATTGCTGGATACTATATTATGAAGATTAGAGAGATTATCAATGAGTCGCATGTATTATTAGAATCTGCTAGAATCCAGCATGCGGAAGATATACTCTTTTGGGAAGGCAGCAAAGGAGCAGTTCGTGCCATCCAAAGTCTAATCAACATGGAGAAAGGTGGCAACAAAGCTACTACTGTCAAGTGGGATGGAAGCCCCGCTGTTATTTTTGGTAGAGATGACAATGGAGAGTTCATCTTTACTGACAAAAGTGGATTCACTGCCAGAGGGTATGACGGCAAAGCTAAATCAGGTAACGACTTAAAGAACATGTTCTTGAACAGGTCGGGCGGCAAGAACAGAGAGAATCCTAGTTATGTGAACTTCGCTACGAATATGCAGAACGTATTTGACATATTCGCTAGAGCGGTTCCTAAAGATTATAGAGGTTACTTCAAAGGTGACTTGTTGTATTTCAATACTCCGCCTGTAGTTAATGGACATTATGTATTCAAGCCCAATGTAGTAGAATATTATGTTCCTACTAACTCTATATTAGGTAAACAGATCGGTCAATCTAAAGTAGGTGTAGTAATACACCGTCAGATTGATGAAATGGGCAACGAAAGCCCATTGACGGACGGTAAAATATTGCGTAGTGGAGAACTATTAGTAGTTCCGCCAGTAACAGTAGAACAACCACCGCAGGTAGATAACAAAGCAACTAACAAACTGATGTCAATCGCTCGTGCACACGGACGCGATATCGATATGTTGTTGGATGATAGTGAGTTGCGTGAAAAGAAGATAAGTGATTTTGCTAACATACTCTATACTTACGTGAATAGCAAAGTAGACACGGGTCTAACCAATATCGGCGCTGATTTCCAACAATGGTTAGCATCCAGTAAAGTAAGTACTGTCAAGCAAGCTAAAATAATCCAGCATATATCTGATAATCTTACGGGCTGGCAAGCATTATGGACATTGGTTGCAGGCATAATGAATGTAAAGAATGATATTATTGTGCAACTCGATAAGAGTAGTAGCATCAAAGCCAAGACCGCAGGCCAACCTGGCGGGGAGGGGTACGTCATCGCAGATCCGCAGGGGGATATCAAACTTGTAAATCGTAGCGGATTTACCGCCGCCAATCGTGCAGTCCAGAGATAAATCATACCCAGATCCTATTTTTTTAATATTAGGCATAAATATATGCATGAGTCAATGAACTCACTTTTTTAGAGGAATACTAATATGGCACAATTTACACGTACAAACGGCGACTTCAAGCCAGTATTGAATATAGACTCCCCAGCATACACCAACACTGGTGTTAACGCTGTTACTTCGGCTGCAACAGTTCAGCCACAGGGTCCAAAGCTCGACTTCTTCACTATCGTTGCAGCCAGCACATCAGCTTTCAGCACAACACAAGTAAACGTCATCGTTCAGACTGTTCAGCAAAAAGCTACTATCCACATGTATGAGTTCACCACTGCTGGCCCTGATACTATAGCATTCGCTATTTATCCAGTTGGCGTTTGGGCAGTTGCTGACGCTACTTACGGCGCAAGTGCTAACGTTGTTGCAGCAGTCAATGCTGCGCTTACTGCTGCTTCAGTTGCTAACACTACAACTGGTCTCGCATACGCTACCTTCACTGGCTAATTATAGTCATACATAAAATCGAAAACCCGAGAATTTAATTATTCTCGGGTTTTTGTACTCTAAATATATCTATGTCACATCGTATCAGTTGCCTTACACTGTTTGATATTACACACACCGGAGTAATGAATAGAAGTAAACCTAATTCTGATGACGTTGACGATTGGATAAATCGGCGCAATACACAATGTAATTTTGATACTTTGTTGCAAGTTATATCATTGCGTTCACAGCCCGAAGTAATTAAAATGCCAAATAAAATAAACGTTCATGAAACAGAATTTGGCAAGTTTGGGGTTTTGTACAGAAACAACCTCAAACACTATTGGAAATTTGAATTTGAAGTACAGCATTCTAGCGTTTTTGAGAATGGAATTGTTCCATTAGGGGCATTGTACAAGGACTGCGACGGTGTCCCGATGATATTATGTTATGGACAACAAGATACGATGCCGGCATTTTTGGACACTTCAGACGAGTTAAAGAACATCTATTTTGAGGTAGTATAATGCACAATGCGATAAAACTCGATCATTTTTTTATGTCAGAACTTAGCTCTGATCTTAAACATGTAATCATCACGTATGACAAAAAAGGAACCTATGAGCTATATGGAAAATATACCATTGTTCTTGCAGAGTCTGGTTACTATAGAGTAAAGTCCAACGTCATGCCAAAACCAATCGATTTCGCTACGCTTAGGAATGCGACTATCTGGTGTGTGTTACACAACGAACGTAAATATCGAGAAGCAGAAAAGTTCGAAATGTTAGATTTGAAACTATGCAGCATCGAAACTGAAATCACTATACACAAACGTTTGATCAAAATGTCCAATACTACTGAATCTAATTTCATATACACTGTTAAACTGCAACAAGATAGGACGAAGCGTAGAGGTATTCTCGACGAACTCACTTATTATATAAATAGCTGTAAGCACATCCAGTCTACTAGGTTTAAAAAACTTAAACGTCCAAGTTTTTAGACTAGGTGTGATAAATACTATATCAACACGGGAAGAGTACTACTCATGAAACTTAATGATTTTGACAAAAAGAACGCAGCGGCTAGAGCATTGCACGAGTCTTTTGCTATGAATTTTGATGTATCTAAACTAGACCAAGCAAAGACTCGTGCAATGCTTAACAGAGTAAATAGCCTTATCAACGAATCTAGAAGATCACCCAAGTTTCATACAGCACTGAACGATCCAACTTATTTGAAGTTGAAGTTTATGGAACAAGTACTATCTCAACACTTGAGAGTAGCTAAGACTCCTCGTATCGTGTTCGAAAACGAAGAAGTAGATAGATCACAAGTTATTCTTGCGGCGCAAGACATGGTTGACTCGATTCAGAAGTATTATGAAGATGTTAACGATATGCTCGTCAAAGAATTACCAGCCATTGTTGACTCGATTCAATCTGAAATCGGGGTTACTGAAAGTGACACATACAACCAACAGGCCGGTGGCGCACTGGCGACGCTTAACACTGCGCTTCAATCAGCAAAAACCGCAATGACAAACGCACTTAACGGTTTAACTGGTCAAGGTAATATGAATGAATTCGGAAGCGAACCTGATATGGGGGACGAAGAAGTAGATTTTGGTTTGGACGACGAAGCTCCAGCAGAGGAAGACCTTCCTCCGATGCCTGATCTAGGTAGCCCGGAAGAACCAAATGCTTCGATGAGCAGCGTAGGAAGAATGAAGCGATAACCAAATGCTTCTTTTTGAACTAGATCAAGACCGAACCTTCGTTGCTAAAATTGTAGCATTGACTAATCAATTAGCACAGGATCTCAAAGACGGGGAACTCGGAGACGATTACACCGTCGAAGACCTATTGAATTATTTTCAAAATTACGATGTTATTCTTGATGTTGAAGACTTGTATGGAATGATCAAATCTCCGCCATTAAAAGACCTTATTAAGAACATCCAGGGAGACAAAATAGTATTTAAGGGACAACAGGGAACCCCCGCTCCAGAATTACCCGACAGTGACGCTAATAACACAGTCGCTAAAATGGCTAAAAGAGCAATGAAATAAAACTTGACGTTTGCAATAACTTGATCTATACTATAGAATAAAGTAAATATTGTAATGATTACATTAACTAAACACGCCGAAGAAAAAATCAAACAACATCTATCGAAGCGCGGCTCTGGTATAGGCATCAGAGTCAGCGTGAAAAATACCGGATGTTCTGGACTATCTTACGTTCTAGATTACGTCGATACTGCAATAAGCACGGACATCACGCTTGCTCAAAATGGATTTGTCTTGTTTGTTGACCCTAAGTCAGTCGAGTACTTGAAGGGAACAATCATAGATTATTTACAGAAAGATTTTGATTCGAAATTTAGCTTTATCAATCCTAATGCGACCGACTATTGTGGTTGCGGAGAAAGTTTCACGATATAATGGCACTGATTAACAAATTTCCATACGCTGCGATGGAGAAGGTAGAAGTCGATGGTAAGCGTCGATATCTTACCCCCGACGGTAACAAAGTTCCAAGCGTAACCACGATCCTAGATGCAACAAAATCTGAAGAATCTAAACAAGCTCTACAGAATTGGCGTAACAACATAGGTCACAAGAGAGCAGCAGAGATCACTTCTGAAGCCGCGAATCGAGGTACTAGGATGCACAAGTGGATCGAAAACTACATCAAAGATGACGATCCCGGTTCACCGGGCAGCAATCCATATAGTCAGCAAAGCCATCTGATGGCAACTCAGATCATCGAACATGGATTAGTTAACTGCAACGAATATTGGGGCACCGAAGTTGCATTATATTTCCCCGAAGTCTATGCAGGCACTACTGATTTGTGCGGAATACATGCTGGTGCAGAAGCTATCATGGATCATAAACAATCAAACAAAGTAAAGAAGCGAGAATGGATCGATGACTACTTTGTTCAGACTGCTGCATATGGAACTGCACACGATGAAGTGTATAATACTAAGATACGCAAAGGTGTTATCTTTATGTGTGTCAAGCCAGAACTAGTAAACAATACTTGGACTAAACCACAGTATATCGAGTTCGTCATCGAAGGTAACGAATACGATAAGTATCAGGATATGTGGTATAAGCGATTAGAACAATACTATTCTAAATTCGTTTAAGGGTTTCGTCTCAACTAAGATAAATACGTGTAATCAAGGATTAGGTTATACGTATGATCGTTTACAAAACCACCAATAATTTATTAGGTAAGTGTTTTATTAGCAAAGATGCTAATAATCTCCGATCCTATTTGGGGTCAGGCAAAGCTCTACCCAATGCCGTCAACAATCACGGCAAAGAAAATTTTGAAAAAAATACGCTAGAGAACGATAGTATAGAACTACTATCCAATGGTATGTCTATTGACGGGAAGCGATTTTGGTCTTATAAAGAGGATAATTTATAATGGCCATCTTGCAAATCTCTAGGATACAGCATCGATCAGGTAATCAAGTTGACTTGCCGCAGTTAGCCGAAGCCGAATTGGGATGGGCAACCGACACCAAAAGACTTTTTATCGGTAAAACTACACCCAACGAAAACATCGAAGTGATGACCGCTTATTCAAATATAAGTTTCAGTCAAATCACAGGTGCGATAGGCAACTTAAATATAAATCCAGTAACACTAGCAAACGGGCAAGCTCTTGTATACGATGGCTCGAACTGGGTCAATCGTGGCGGCGATGCGGGTGGCCTGATCACGCTAGGAAATGTGTCAAATGTTAATATCGAAGGCGGCGGTATTGGATATGTGCTAGAAACAGACGGTCTAGGAAATTTATCTTGGACTCCTAAGTCAACTATTGTGGCGTATATTCAAAATGTAACGAAGGCTAACCCGGCAGTAGTCACCACTACACAAGACAATTTTTTCACCGATGGCGCTGCAATTACGATTACTAATGCAGTAGGAATGACCCAATTAAATGGTAATTCTTATTATGCCAATGTGTTGACTTCTAATACGTTTTCACTATACACCGATTCTTCGTTGACTACTCCCGTAAATTCATCTGCGTATACTGCATATGGCTACACAACCGTAAGTGCTACTACAGTAAACACTAATCTTATTACGGTTGCTGCAAACGTGCAAGCATTGTTGACGGTCAATGCTCCGGTCAGATTTACTGGAAACATCACATCTAATTCGGGCGGTAATCTAACAGGATTACTTCCTAATATAACGTATTATGTAAAATCTACACCTAGTACCACTACGATGACAGTATCTAGTGAATTGCTAGCCAACGGAGTAGCCGGAAACGTAGTAGTACTATCAACGGCCACTAGTTTATCGGCCGCTGTTTACCAAGAGGGGGGCCGGGCCGTCTCATTTGCAATTGCCGGCAATAGTGTTGGCGCGGGTGGTTCTAACTCGACTATTCAATATAATAATACTAATCTACTAGACGGTGACCCTGATTTTACATACAATGATTCCACTAAATTACTAACTTTAAACGGCAACGCTAATGTAGGCAACTTAAATGCAACGGGAGTATCATCGGCTACTAGATATATTTCTAACATAGCAACTGGTACTGCTCCATTAACTGTTACTTCAACTACACAGGTAGCTAACCTCAATGTTGCTACTTCTGGCTCAGTAGTCAACGGCAACTCAAGTGTTCGTATTCCTGCAGCAAATGGTAACGTTAACATTAGTGCAGTAGGTAATGCCAACATTGTTGTTGTGACTGGCACTGGTGCAAACGTTGCTGGTACATTGGGTGTAAGTGGTAACGCAAACGTCGGCAACATTGGTGCTACTACCGCAATCTTTACCACAGGTAACATCACTGCTATCAATAGCGGATTATTGCAGAACGGCAATTCGAACGTAACTATAACAGCAAATGCGAACGTCACTATCAATGCAGTTGGCGGAGCAAGAATCACTGCTACCTCAACTGGTGCTAACATTACCGGTACATTGGGTGTAAGTGGTAACAGTAACGTTGGTAATTTGGGTACTGCACAAGTACTCGCTACCGCAAACATAACCGCACCACAATTGATCTCTAACATAGCAACTGGTACTGCTCCATTCGTAGTGACTTCAACTACACAAGTAGCAAACTTAAGTGTAGCTACTGCTGGAGCAGCAACCAATGCAGCAGCATTATTACAAAACACATCAACTGCAACTACGGTTTACCCAACCTTTACCACATCAGGTGCGAACGGCAACTCAAGTGTAGTTATTAATACAAGTATCAGTGCAAACTTAGCAAACGGTGCTATTATAGCAACGACATTTGTAGGTAACATTAGCGGTACACTAACTGCTCCGGGTTCAAATACTCAGGTAATATTCAATGATACCGGTAACGCAAACGCTACCTCAGGGTTGACATTTAACAAATCTACTAATCTTCTCACCGTTACCGGTAACGTAAGTGGTGGCAATCTAACAACAGCAGGCGTCGTTGCTGCAACAGGAAACGTAAGTGGTGGCAATCTAACAACAGCAGGCGTCGTTGCTGCAACAGGAAACGTAAGTGGTGGCAATCTAACAACAGCAGGCGTGTTAAGTGTTATCGGTAACGCAAACGTCGGCAACATCGGTGCTACTACCGCAATCTTTACCACAGGTAACATCACTACTATCAACAGTGGATTATTGCAGAACGGCAATTCGAACGTAGCTATTACTAATAACGCAAACGTCACTATCAATGCAGTCGGTGGAGCAAGAATCATTGCTACCTCAACTGGTGCTAACATTACCGGTACGTTGGGTGTAAGTGGTAACATTTCAGGTTCAAACGTAATTGCATCTGCTTATCTTATTCGGTCAGTAGGAACAGGCATCGCAGCAGCAGGAACTACCCAAGGTACTGCTACGGCAATCAGTAAAGAACTCAATCTCATCAGTAGTGTTCCGTCTACTGCAAATGGAATCGTTTTGCCGACGGCAGTTGCTGGTATGGTACTTACCATCACTAACTCGACTGCAAATGCAATGCTCGTCTATCCAGCATCCGGTGCAGCAATCAATAGTCTTGCAGCCAATGCGGCATTTACTCACACTGCCGGTGCAACACTACAATTCGTCGCTCCTACTACTACTCGGTGGTACTCAGTCGGTGCAACATACGCCTAAGAAAGGAATTACTAATGGCTAAAACAAAAATCGGATCATCCGGCGGAAATAAAATCAGTTTTTCAAATCAAACGAAGGGTAAAACTACTATTGGAGGAAACCCATCATCAATAAAATTCAGTACTATGAATAAGCATAAGCGCCGAAGCTTTAAAGCTAGTCGCGGTCAAGGTAACCCATAAGGCACAGACATGAACAAAATAACCCTCACGCTATTAAAAGACATTTGCCCGAGAACAAAAGAAGTAGTCTTGGCCAAATATGTCGAACCATTAAACACTATTGGTGAACATTTTGGCTTGTTTGAAAATTCACGACGAATAGCGGCATTCTTAGCACAGACAGCACACGAATCCGGTGGCTTTAATGTCACCAAAGAAAATTTAAACTATTCAGTTGCAGGATTGAATAAAACCTTCAAGAAATATTTCCCTACAGTAGAATCGGCAGTACCATACGCGAAAAAACCAGCGAAGATCGCCAATAAGGTCTATGCAAATCGCATGAGCAATGGGCCTGAATCTTCGGGCGATGGATATAAGTTCCGTGGTCGCGGCCTCATTCAGTTAACCGGACGACAAAATTATACAAGATTTGCATTGTCTATTAACAAAACGATAGATGAAGCAATTGCATATATAGAAACACCGCACGGTGCAGTGGCGTCAGCGGGTTGGTTCTGGAATGTAAATAAGTTAAATATCTATGCTGATAAAGGTGACTTCATTGGGCTTACTAGACGCATCAACGGAGGAACGATAGGGCTTGCAGATAGAAAGCACCATTATGCCCTCGCTTTAGCAGCGTTGAGCTAATAAGGAATAATATGGCACAGCCCAATTGGATCACAATTGCAGGTAGTATAGGTTCATATCCTTCTAATGTAGTGATGGCTACTGCATTTCAACTGCAAGCGCAGGCAGTATTACCTGCGACCACTGTGTCATATGCTATTATTAGCGGAAATTTACCTCTAGGGGTGACGATGAATGAAGCCGGATTGATTTTTGGCACGCCCGGATTAGTAACAGCCAATACTATATATTATTTTGTGGTTCGAGTAACTGACAATCTACAAAATATTAGAGACCGAACCTTTTCTATGGAGGTGTCTGGCGTATCGGGTCCTCAATTTGTAGATTCGATCGGTCCCATAGTAGTAAATGATAGCACCTGGGTAGAACTGCAAGTAGGATATACTAATCCAGTTCCAACTAATCCAGTCGCTATCAGAGTAGTTCAGGGACAATTACCACCTGGAATAGAGATAAACACATCTGGAATTATCAGAGGATATGCTGCTCCTCCTTTACTTAATGTTACTTTACCCACAGTAGTTACTGTTGCGACTACAATTAGTTCTAATAATATTATTGGGTTTAGCACGGCTGACTTTTCTATAGGTAGACCAATCAAATTTAGCGGTTCAGTATTCGGCGGTGTAACTCTTGGACAAACGTATTACATCAAGTCAATCCTAAATGAAACTACGTTTACTATATCAACTACTGTCGACGGCCCTATATACCCGTTGAGTAATTCAGTCGGAAACATGACAGTTACCTTACCCGGAGTAGAAGTAGGACAGCCAACTATACAGACATATTCGGTCACTTTAAATCTAGAAAGCCCCTTAGGACAAGACACTACTTCTTACGCTATCACAGTAATAAATCAAAACACTCCGGTAAGTTTTGGCGGTCCAGGCTATCCACCAAATTCACGGGTGCCTACATTATACAATACCAGGCCACCAACTTATGACATATCAGCAGATCAAGAGAACTATAGATACTATTTGTTGCCACCTATAGGTACAGTAACTCCGGGAATTACCTATCCCTTGACAACGCCTGCATATGCAGGACAGGCAGCGAGCGAAAATTATTTCTCATTCAGAATGATGGGTCACGATTTTGATGGAAATACACTTGAATACGCTTTCTCAGATTTGCCCGAATGGTTAACTGGAGACCCTGAGACAGGATGGCTTACAGGTAATCCTGTTATTGCGGACAATAGTATCAGCGAATATTATTTCAGTGTTTCAGCAAGAAAAGCCACAAACCCAACAATCTCTACTCCGTCCATCAATTTCTCACTAAAAATAAGCAATGGCCTTTCAGGTGATATAATATGGACCACAGCGAATGATTTGGGTCAAATCAACAATGGATCAATCAGCCTGCTTAACGTTTCAGCAATCTCTGACGTGTCACTGACATATAGAGTGATAGAAGGTGAACTTCCTCCCAATCTTGTATTATTAGATAACGGCGAAATTTCAGGCGTAGTGGCATATCAACCCACAACTGCGCTCTTATCTTTAGCTACTATTACAGATTTCACGTTCACGATTGAAGCTTTCTCTCCCGACTATCCTGTAATAAAATCGACGAGAGAATTTACTCTATCAGTGTTTCAGGAATTCAATCAACCAACAGATACGTTATACATCAAATGTTCGCCTAGTGTAGAAGATCGATATCTCATTGCGTCCTTGTTAGAAGACAACATTTTGATTCCTGATGATTATTTGTACCGGCCGAATGACCCGTATTTCGGTAAAGCAACTAGTGTCATATATGAACATGCATATGGCATTTATGCCAGTAGCTTCGACGAATATGTTGCTGCCATAACTAGGAATCATTATTGGAGAAACCTTACATTAGGTGAATTAAACACTGCCGTTGCACGCGATGCGAATGGCAATATTATCTATGAAGTCGTGTATAGTACGATTGTTGACAACTTAGTTAATCCAGATGGAGTAAGCATACCAGAAGAAATTTATTGGCCAAGATTTATTCCATTAAATCTGGGGCCATGGTACACTAGCATAACTAATATATTTACTAGTTATGTATCTGCTACAAACGGAAGTCTATACTATACTAGTCTTTCGCCCGGTTATGCTAGAATACTATATCCGAATTCTCTCCCTGACATGCGATCTCGCGTCGGTCAAGTCTTAGGACAAGACTACAATTCTAGTATACTTCCCGTTTGGATGACCAGCCAGCAAAGAAATGGGTCTACCACAGGATTCGTTCCTGCTTGGGTAATTGCTTATACCAAACCTGGATATGCTGATATTATCAAGAACAACATCGAAACACAGTGGAAAGACTCAGCGGGACAAGTAAAAACTCTTAACACGATTAACTTCAGGATAGATAGATTTACAGTTGACAAAAGTATCACGTATAATTATGATAAAAACCTTAATCCGGCAGCTTGGACTGGTCTACCTAGTGGTACTCCTGTTCCTGACCCACTTGACTCGAAAGACTTTTACGCCCTCTTTCCACGTAAAACAATTTTACCGGGCAGTACCCAATACTAAATAGAAGACGGAAATAGAGAATTATGAGCCAAATAAACACAAACGGAATCAACGTAAACTATCCGGTACCGGGTCAGAACAACAGTTCTCAACCATTCCGTGATAATTTTGCTGCCATCAGAACAAATATCAATACGGCTGCAACCGAACTCACTGATTTAGAGTCTAAAGTCGTAGTTAAAGCAGCACTCAACAACACTACTTTGAACAACGATATGGCAAATACGTTAATCAGTAATGCTTCAACGCGTGGATTCAGGGCAACAACTTACAATCTGGGAAATGCACTCTCTGGGACGATACTAGTAGATGTGAATCGTGCTGACGTACAGTATGGTGCAGTAACTGGAAATGTAGCGTTTCAATTTGGAGGCTGGGCTCCTACTAATACCGAGAGTAATGTTGTATTAAGACTAACAGTGTCTAACACTGCCGCTATTATTTCATTACCAAGTGCATGTGTTTCGTCCAACAATAATTATGGTGTAACTATACTTGAAAATTACGCTAACATTAGCGGCACCGCTACGATTACTGCTCCTGCTAATGTTGGTATCATGGAGTACACATTCAGTTCGTTAGATTGCGGAAACACTATTACAGTTTCCCCAGTAAATAGAGCGTTTCAGACTGCTCAAATCATCACTCGTGACCCGCCCCCCACTGGACTGATAGGAGATGTTAACGGGGATGTTGCAGTAAGTGCCTCAGTTAGTCAAGTACGGGTAACTCAAACTGCTAATGTCCCTACGGTTATCACTGCAAACGTTTTTACGACTACAGGAAGTACTATCGTTGGTACTGAACTTACTATAGGTACACTTGTTACTGGCAATGTGAATATAGGCATGATACTGTCAGGCGCGGCAGCTAATACATACATCACCGGATACACATCTGGATCAGGTTCAGGCTCCAAATGGGTAGTAAATCAGAGTCAGTCTGTAAGTTCCGGGCCAATCGACGGTAAGACAGGAATCTATGTTGCTGCTGTGACTAATAACCCTGTTCTTTACGTAGGGGTGCAAACATCCGGAGTTGTGCAAGAAGGCATGATTCTTTCAGGATCTGGAGTCACTGCAAATACTTGGGTAGTACAGAATCTTGCTGGATCCGGATCGGGTTCTTTATGGAGAGTCAGCACGTCTCAGTGGGCGACACCTACGACTATAAACGGGGCAATCGATGTATTGACGGTTGCTAATACAGCTGGTTTCTATAGAGACATGCCATTAACATTTACCGGTAGTACGTTTGGTGGAGCAAATCTTCTTCCTGGAAATACATATTATATTAAAGAAGTCGCAGATACCAACTCAATAACTATCTCTGCTACACCAAGCGGTAGTATGGTAGTACTCGCCAATGCTTCGGGCAATATGTATCTCAATCCTGGATCATATCTATATGTTGCGACTAACAAGTATAACTCAACTACGTATGCTAGGCAGACTACTAATACGACTGCAACTACTAATCTGATTACACTAGAAAACACAACCTACCTAGAAGTAAACTCACCTATCATCTTTACTGGCTCTACGTTCGGCGGACTAGAAGGAAATATAGTTTATTATGTCAAGTCTAACGATTTGGGTAATAGTAAACTTACAGTTAGCCGTACTAGAGTTAATGGGATTGCTGGACCTGAAGTACTATTGACCACTGCGAACGGAAATTGTGTTGCAACTTGTTATACCGGCGGCAATGATATCTGGAAACGCATTAACTTGACATCTTGGTAACATGGAACATCCATTCATTAAGCAGGCTGATTTAACTAGTAAATCAACCGAAGAACTTCACGAAACTATATCAGGACTTACTACAAAACTAAGTTTTGCACATAGAACTGGTAACATGGCCCTTATACAACAATTACAAATGGCACTAGAAAGCTATCGTACTCAACTCACTAAAAAAATGGACGAGTTGTTCGTTAAACAAAAGATAGATACTAAAATCAACATTCAGTCGGATAAACAGTGAATACGCGAATTGAAAAAGACTTTTATTTTCAAACTGGGATACATTTTGAAAATAAGTACCACATTAATAGCTATGAAATCGTACTTTCTATACTAGTCGAGACCGAATCGGCTAGGGAAAAAAATATAGCTATGGATAGGATAACATATTTCTTATCTGATGTCATACAGAATGCAGTAATTGTAAATTGTAAGGACACTACTGCTATTCAACTGTACAAGAATGCTAATTTAAAAGTATGCGAACTTCCAGATGATCCACATGACCAGATATTTGCCATGGTTTTACTTCTGAAGTTAAATGCGATCACCGAAGGCCGAATAAAAATTACTGATATGGTTTTGGGATCATCCCTGAGTGATGGAGTAAAATACAATATTGTTTCCGAAGTGGCAGAATGTGCATTTAGTAAGAAGGCTTGGTGGAACCAAGCTGACGGCAGTGTCGGCGAAAATGAAGATGCGAATGACAAAATAGTAAACCTGTTTGCCAAAAAAGTTTGGGTAGAGCTAGGATTAATTTGGAAGGAAAGAGTTAAAAAATAGGTTGACAATTTGCGGTAAATCATGTATTATTACTATATGATTACAGATAAATTTGGACAATTTATTTACTCTGAACATGAACTACTCGACATGTACATGACTGATCCAAATATTACGCTAAAGCGAGTGTTCGTATCCGAACCAATACATTTCGATACAAGATTAAACTTGAAAAACACCCCTGAAATGATTCAGTACCTGACGAGCGACCAGTCTATCACTGACTTTGATCAAGAAAAGCAATTAAATTGGTTCATTCCTGATGATTATAAAAACTTCGATATCGCTAAATTCGTGTTAGATCAGTGTTCAACTGAAGCAGAGTTACAACGTGCAGGCGAAGAATTGCTTCTTTATCAAGAACGAGATATGTTTATGCTTCTTCGTTACTTAAAGTATCTCGTAGATACGATGAGAGCCAATAACTTAGTATGGGGCGTGGGTCGCGGGTCCAGCGTAGCAAGTTTTGTGCTTTTCCTCATCGGGGTTCATAAAATCAATTCTTTATTTTATCAATTAGATGTCAACGAATTTTTAAAATAATCGTAGTTTCTCGCACATAAATATAATATAGAGGAGTTGTATAATATGGCAAAGCATAGAACAGCATTAGGCAGAACAGTTGACATGGGTCGGCTTGTTAATATGAATGAACAAGTTCGAGCGGTAAGCAACATGAAAGTAAATGCCAGAGGAGATACTATTGATGCTCAGGGAAGGATTGTTGTTCCGGTAACCAAAAAAGTTGTAGAAGGGTATCACCGCACTGTCACTACTAAGACAGATAGCATAGTGAAGCCTGATCACTTACCTGCTGAGGTCGCTGACAACACAGAAACCAAAGTAGAACTTCTGCCCGAAGAATTAGAGTTTGAGGATACGTTAGACGAAGATTTGGAAATCGAAGCACTCAAAGTAGCAGAAGAAAAGCTTAACTTCGTGGTGAAGCCAGCAAGTGAAGCTCCAGAATTTGTTCGCCCGGAACCAAAGAAAACTAAATAAACATGGCTGAAAAAGTTAACATAACTAGAACTAAATTACGTAAGCTACATCCAATCAAAAACACTATTTTAGTGTGCGGCATGGAGTTTAGAGAACGTATCAGTAGGGGAGGACTTATTCTTCTCGATGATGATATGAAAAGTGCAGGTATCCGTCCCCGTTGGGCCCAGGTATATGCTGTTGGCCCAGACGTACAAGATGTTAAAGTAGGCGATTATATTATGATAGCACACGGTCGCTGGAGTCGTGGTCAGACCATCGAAGACGACGAAGGCGAGAAAGTAATCCGTAAGGTAGACCCCAATGACATTTTATTAGTAAGTGAAGAATACGTCAACGATTATACGATGACAGACAAAGAGTATTAGAATAACTTTAAGTCAGAGATGAGAAAATTAAGCCTAGGGGTTGATGACCTCGTCAATCAATTATTATTGTCGGTGCATCTCTGATCATTTTCCAAATAATGGGTACGATCATTATTGACTTTTCAATATACAGCAAGTAACATAGAATCATGAAAAAGAAAATTATTCCTATGACATTAGGTGCAATCGTGGTCGCCGCCTATCTTTTTTATAGGGCATATAAAACAATCAACGACATTGACTTTCCGACGTAATTGACTATAATAAATCACATGACAACGAAAGAAACCAAGTATGAAAAACATCCTTTGGGTTGAACGCTATCGCCCGAACTCAGTCGATGACTACGTGTTCGTAGATGATCGTCAGCGAGAACAGGTATTGAGTTGGATAGAAGAAGGCTCTATTCCTCATCTTTTACTGTCAGGAGATCCAGGTACTGGCAAGACTACACTTGCTAAAGTTCTTATTCACGAACTGGGGATCGAAGAGTATGATGTCCTTGAGATCAATGCGTCACGCGAGAACGGGGTTGATATCGTCAAGGATAAGATTAACAACTTTGCTCAAACAATGCCATTCGGCAAGTTTAAAGTCGTGTTACTGGATGAAGCTGACTATACGACTCCGGCGTTCCAAGCTGCGTTGCGTAACGATATGGAAGCATACGCTTCGTCAGTTAGATTCATTCTGACTTGTAACTATGAACACAAGATCATTCCTGCATTGCGTGAATCTCGTTGTTTCAAGTTTCACCTCGCAAAGCCCGATCTGAATGAGTTTACCGCTCGTGCAGCAACAGTATTGGTTGCTGAGAACGTAGATTTTGAGCTAGATACTCTCGACACATACGTTCGTGCTGCATATCCAGATTTGCGTAAGTGTCTCAATCAATTGCAGAACAATTCTAAGTCCGGTACATTGAAGGCACCCCAGTCTATCGGAAACAGTGAAGATGAGATTCTCATCGCCGCCACTAATCTGTTCAAGACTGGTAAGATTCTTGAAGGTCGTCAACAAATTATGCAATATATCTCATTGTATCCTTCTAGGGTTGAAGATACATATCGCTGGTTATATGACAATCTTGATCTGTGGGGGAAGTCACCTGAACAAAAAGACGCAGCAATCATCATTATTCGTAATGGATTAGCTAACTTGCCACTAGTGGGTATCCCGGAAATATCCGTCGCGGCCTCGTTAGCAGAGCTTTGTTCTAGCTGAAATAACGATCAAGATAGCAGGTTATATGGAGAAAGAATGATTTATCTATCAGCATACATAAATTGGCCGTTCAAATTTGATCCTGAATATAGCAAGGATTATTTCTATAAGAGTTGGCCGATAACTAAAAACAAGACATTAGAGATACAAATCAGCAGGATGGGTAATTTTCTCATCGGCGGAAGTCTTAGATATTCTATTCGAGAGTCACATGCCGGGCTTGTATTTGATATCGGGTTACTTCGTAGATTCATCTATGTCTCATTTGTTGACAATCGACATTGGAATGACGAAGCAGATCGTTATGTAAACTATGATAATCCAGAAGAAGTGGAGAAATATTATTGAGATACCTTTTAATCAGTTTTTTGCGGAAGGTAAATGGGCAGATTGATGAGATGGTATCAATCTCGCAACGAGTACGTGACTCAGACCTCGCCAGTAACAACGTTATTCTAGATTTTGCTGAAAAAAAGATTGTCAAGTGTATCATTGAAGGTAAAGAACATGATACTACCTTCGACAAGATGCGCGAATACTATCTTAAGATTTATCCTAACTTGATTGTTCAGTTGGAAAATGAAGCTCCTATTACTAAGAATAGAGAGCGGCTAAAAAAAACATTGGAGCCTAAAACTACTAGACCAGCTCCAAGACGCAAGTAAAAACATATAACTAGGAGAGGTTAACTCTCCTAGTTAATTGTCTTAATAGGGCAGTTGCTCTTTAAGAGTACAGTTCCAAAACATGTTCAATGATTTTATGTCTCCTAATATCTCGTGTATCAAATTCACAGGCTGAGAAGCCCGGGACATTGTGTTGCTGAATCCTATTTTTTAAGTCTAATAACCCATTATCGGTTGTTCTACGATCAGTTTGCTCTACATCACCAGTAATGACTATCTTACTGCCCTCACCAATTCTAGTCATTAGCATTTTCATCTGGTTGGGTGTTGCATTCTGTCCTTCGTCTAAAATAATATAACAATGTTTAAAGTTGCGCCCTCTACAGAAGGCGAGTGGGGTAACTTCAATTACTTGTTCTTCGACCATATAATCGAGTTCCTTTGTAGTATAGAACTCTCTTAGTACGTCGAACAAAGGCCTGACCCAGGGTTCCATCTTGTCATTTAAGTCGCCGGGCAAGAACCCGTGCTTCTCATCGTCAACCGCAACAGCAGGTCTGGTCAACAGTATTTTTTCGCAATCTCCTTGTCTCATGGCTTTTATAGCAGCTAGCATTGCTAGATATGTCTTGCCTGTTCCCGCAGGACCACTGACCATAACGATATCGGTTTCAGGGTCGGTCAATGCGATGATGTATTTTTCCTGATTTATACTCTGAGGTATTAATTCGATGGGCTTTTTGGCCCTACGGGGCAGGGTTTGATTAAAGTCGATGGTTTTTGATTCTCTAGTGTCAAGTGGTTTACTTTCGGCTCCATATCTGTGTGATTTAGTATCTTTTTGTCTCAATGCGCTAGTTTTGCGTTTGGTCACATGTGTCTCCTAATGACTGATACATGAGAGGTGAACTCTTCTCTCAAAGTTACTTAGAACACTTCAACTGAGTAAACTATGAGCAAGTGCAAATTAGTTTTAGATGATAAATAATAATCTGATATCAGGAAGAACACCCAAAATTACGGTAAATAATCCAAAAAGATAAATACGTGTATGAAAAGTTTACCAGCAGACACCTTCTTTAATGACATTGATTTTGTAAGCATTGTTGATACCATCAAGAATGTTTACATGAGCGACGGTTCCATGAGTACTCTATTAGATTTCGAAAGAGTGTTGGATGAAGCTGATGTGTACGCGTTCAAAAATTGGATTGTCGGTGAACTTGTTCAAGGTCCCGTACTTGGTAGATATTCTGTTAAGTGCATCTTTATGTGGCCTCACAAGTTAATGCCTGACCCAAGAGGTGGACGGAGACTTACTAATATTGGCTGTAAAGTTACCTTTGGCAAGAGCGAAATAAACGTTCCCGTAGAAGTAAAAGATTATGAAGATTTTGTACCAGGTACCCGCTATCCAAAGATGAATAAACGTAAGGTCTGGTTCGTTGAGATTCAGGTTCCACTTGAACTTATGGATGACATTAAAGAAGGTACTATCGATCTCGCTGATACTACTATCGATCTATCAGATATCGAAGATGCTTACAACGAAGACTTAGATACCGCAGCTGGCAAATCTGAAAATAGTGGTCCATCTACTCAAGCAGACCAAGCACAGTCTTCTGCTATATTCCAGTCGACGCAGATATAATTGAGGCAAAATATGATACGTCTAAATGAAAGCCTAGACTATATGGATATGGTGGGACAGATAGAACCCAAGATAACCGTCGATGAATATGCAGCCAAAATGGGTAAAGATAAGAATATTGTTACGTTAACTTTCAATATTAAGTCTAAACTCGCAGCCGAAGACCTAGTGTCTTGGTTCGAAAGAGGCTATGAGTTCGTACTAGACGCGAGTGTTAGTGATGGTGAAATCGAGCCCGGTGAATATCTCGTATTTGTCGAAATCGAACGTAGATCAAAGGTTCCAAGCAGAATCATTCGTTTACTTTCTGAGTTAGAGCCACTAACTGGAATCAAGATGAGAGACTGGACCGTTGAGATCGAAGGCGCCGATTTTGATGCTGATGAAGAAATCATCCGTCAAAACATGATTCTGAATCCAAATGAATACGCAGCTAGGACCGAAACTGAAGCCGAAGCCGCCGCCGAAACCGCTGAATTGAATGAAGTTAGAAACCTTGCGGGATTAGAATCCACCCGTCTAGCATACGAAGAAGATACTTACATTAAAAATCTAAAAGCAATGGCAGGAATGTGATATGATTAACTTGTTACCAAATAAAGAAGTAGGAGAAGGGTTAGATATCATTGCTCGTAATGATAATCATTATGATTCAATGGTAAATGACAAAGAATTCTTTGGACTAATACAGCAACGCAATGAGCAAGCAAATCAGATGTTGAACCTGAATAACGCCGCATTAACTCAAGCCGGCAACAATGCTGCCCAAAACGCAGATGTTTTAGTTAAGAATGACAATGAAGATTGGGTCAACAAGAAATGGCGCCCCGCAATGGGATGGGTGTACATGGCAGTCTGTGTTACCGACTTCATTCTGTTTCCAATTGCTTGGTCTATCTTACAGGCTGCAACAAACGGTAGCGTAACAACTCCATGGCAACCAATCTCACTACAGGGTGCTGGTCTATTCCACATCGCGATGGGCGCCGTACTCGGTATCGCTGCTTATGGTCGCACTAAGGAAAAGATTGAGGGTGCAACTAACATAAATACCGAAGTAGGTAGTGTAAAGTAATTATTGACATCTATTAGCTAATCTGCTATTATTTAATAATGGATCATTACACTACTCTCGGGGTATCTCGCACCGCTACTCAGGAAGAAATTAAAAGTGCATTTCGTAAACTTGCGATGCAGCATCATCCTGATCGCGGCGGCGACATTAATAAGTTTCAAGAAATCAGTAATGCATACGAAATATTAAGTGATACCGATAAGCGTTTACGATACGACAGCCCTCAATCTAGACAGCAACATAATCCATTCGGTAGTGGGGGAGAAGAATTCTCAGTATATGGTAATGCGTTTGATCTAGAAAATTTGTTCGGACAGATTTTTGGAAACAGACCTAACCCATTCGCACAGCAGCAACAAGTGATGCGCACTCGTCTTGGTGTATCATTGGTTGATGCATATACTGGAACCGAGAGTATAATACAGCTTAGTACCCCCCAAGGGGTGAAAGTCATCAACATAAAAATTCCTCCTGGTGTTGACAACGGTGACACGATGCGCTATGATAATATCATCAACAATGTAACACTAATTGTTGAGTTCGCCATCACTCCTGATCATAGATATGAACGGAAAGGCAGTGATCTATATTCGCAACTGACTATCTCTGTACTAGACTTGATTGTGGGCGCTAAAGTTCCAATTCAAACCATTAATGGAAAAACAATAGAGGTTGTAATTAAACCCAATACACAACCTGCTCAGGTTATTAGGGTACCTGGTTATGGTATGCCCTCTCGTGATGGCACGATGGGTGACCAAATACTATTGATCAAGCCATACATCCCTGATAATATAGACAATGATATAATTGATAGTATCAATCGTAGTAAAAATAAATAGTTTTGTAAAGGAAAAGTACCATTCAGACCTCGCCCGAAATTGAAAATATCATTGAACGAGCAATTGAAGCTGCTAAGCAACGCAACCATGAATATTGCACAGTAGAACATTTGCTTCTTGCATTGATTACTCACTCTCCTTTTAGGAAGTGTTTGAACAGCTTTAATGCCGACACAGATATGCTAATCACTGAAGTCGAAGCGTATCTTAACGGCCTGCACGCGATTGAATCTAAAGACCCAGCCAGCCAGCCAAAGCGTACTAATACACTCGAACGCGTCATGAACCGTTCTGTTACTCAGGTCTTGTTCACTGGCCGCCGACAGATGGCTACGATTGATCTGTTCATGAGTATCGCTAGTGAAGGCAATTCGCATGGACATTACTTCCTGCTCAAGTACGGCATCGGTAAGGCAGAGTTTCTCGCTCATTGGCAAAAGAACTATCGCGGCGGCGAGTATGCTAGCGGCATCAGTGATGTCCAGGCTGACGAGATTCTTGACGAATATACTATCAATCTAACTCAGCTTGCACGAAATGAAAAACTAGAACCAGTGATCGGTCGCACTAAAGAGATCGATGACATCATCAACGTTTTGGCAAAGCGATTCAAAGCTAACGTATTGATGGTGGGAGACCCTGGCGTCGGGAAGACTGCTATCGCTGAGGGTATCGCAAATGCAATCGTCAATGAAGAAGTTCCAGACTTCTTGCTAGACCATGAACTTTACTCGCTTGAAATCGGCACGTTGCTTGCTGGATCTAAATATCGAGGTGACTTCGAAGAAAAGGTAAAGCACGTACTGCAGGCACTTACTGTCAAGAAGAAGGCTATTCTATTCATCGACGAAGCACATACTATGCAGGGTGCCGGCGGCTCGACTTCTGGAGCTGTTGACTTTTCTAACATGATCAAGCCCGCTATCACTAAGGGCAACCTTAAGGTAATCGCATCTACGACTTGGGAAGAATACTACGAATCATTCGAAAAGGATCGAGCGTTGATGCGCCGATTCTATCGTGTTTCTATCGATGAACCTTCACATGATTCTACTGTTCGAATCCTGCGTGGACTTTCTACCCGTCTGAATGATTTCCATAACGTTAGTATTAGCGAAGAGGCAATCGAAGCAGCAGTCGAAAGTGCAGATCGTTATATTCACGACCGCAAGAACCCCGACAAGTCGATTGACTTGCTAGATGCAGCTTGTGCAAAGCAGCGGGTGCTTGAAAACAAGAATGCAGTCATCACCAAACAGTTGATCTATGATCAAGTTGAAAAGTTTACTGGGGTCCCTGCGGACAAAATGTCCGGCGACAACCTTGATCGTATTCATCAGCTTGACACAAACGTCAAGGATAAGCTTTATGGTCAAGACGAGACAGTAGATAAAGTTCTTGAACGGGTTTATGTATCATTCGCTGGTATCGGCAATGATAAGAAGCCCATCGCAAGTTTCTTGTTCTTGGGACCTACAGGTACGGGTAAGTGTTTGGCGGGTGAGCAAGAAGTTACTGTAAAAATTACCGATGATATGTACAATTTTGCTGTTAAGAACGGATTGATTTCAGTATAACGTCTTTTATCCTGGGGACCGTATTTGAAACCTCTGACGAGAAGATTTCAAATACGGTCCATCTGTTTTCTATTGCAGTAAGATTTTTCATTTTAGTATAGTCCATCACTTCTTTAGCGCCTTTTCCTGTTCTAACTTGTCTCCACTCAGTTAGCATCTTCTCTTCCCAGTTTGGATTAGGATGAAATCCCTCACCGTGATATTCTACTATTATCCCCAATGAAGGTATAGTTAAATCATAGAAAAACATCTTTTTTTCTTTTTTATTGAATATGAACCATTCTTTATTTCCTTCTATTCCTATATAGTAATTAATACCATTTTGATCTAAGATACGTATGATTGGGGAAAGTGCATCTAGCGACTCGGCAGACGCTCTTCCTATACTGCATTTAGAATTTCTTTTAATACGCATTTCGATATATTTTTTCTCTCCTTCAGCTTCACCGTATCTTTCTACGTATCTCCATAGTCCCAGACTTCTTTTTTTGCCAATAATCGAAGAGTTCATCGTTTTTTTCCAAGTATTCTTCCTATCATTAAACTTTTGGGTCCCCTCATCAATACCGTATTTTTTTATGTATCTATCTAAGCAATTAGTTATTTGTATTGCCTTCACTTTCTCTAATGATTCGTCTTTTGTGTATCCTTTTTTGATCCAATACCCCAACCCGCGCACACTCCATTCTTTATTTCCTTTTGATAGCTTGGCTGATTTTTTTCCCTTCTCTCTTTGAGCATCAGACGAATGGTCAAATCCTTTAGTTTTTTTCTTGTTAAGTTCCAAATATTTGGTTTTGCCCATAACATCTCCGTAAAGTAGAGTTTGGTATTCTAATGTACCGTTGTGCAAGGTCTTTAATTTATTCCAAATACTACTCCAATCATCGTATCCTAATAAAATAAATTGGACTATCGCATGTATCCTGTCCGGAGTGTAGCCTACTCTATGATGAAATTCATATAATCTTTCAATTTCAACGGAAATTAATGGTCTTCCGATTCTGTCCTTAAAGGGCTTGCTGCCTTCGAGTCTTGTTTCTAAACGTCTTGCCATAACATGTTGCTCCTATGTTTATTTATCATTTGGGCAAGAAAATCAACAAACAGCTTTACTTTTTATGAAAAACACAGTATTATAGTATTATATTAAATACACTGTCACTAACACAAAGGGAATTATATGAAAGAAATCACTCTACCTATCGCAAAACTCTTCAACCTCATTAGTCTTTATGAAAAGACCACATTCGTACCTGAACATGAGCAATTTTTAAACTCCGAAATTCAAATCAAAGATGAGAATGACAATTGGGTAGAAGTGAATGCTGCTATTACCAAAGAAACTACGGGTAGAAAAATAACCTTTGATTCAGGAGACACGATTTCTGCTGCCGATAAACACCTAATTCACGATGGTGAGGAATGTCTGTATTTTGATTCATTGCAGACTGGAGATATAATTTGCAAGCAAAATGGGTCCGAGGTTTCTGTTCTGGATGTTGTTCCAATTGACGATACGTTATTTTATGATCTTAGTGTAGTATCGGATTCTCACCTGTATCAAACTTCAAATGGTTTTATTCATCATAATACTGAGCTTGCTAAGCTGCTCTCTAAGAATTTGGAGATGCCGCTTCTCAAGTATGACATGTCGGAATACGGAGAGAAGCACAGCGTAAGTGGCTTGATTGGTCCTCCCCCGGGATATGTAGGCTTCAGCGATTCACAGGTGCAGGGTGGACGTTTGATTTCAGACTTGAGCAAGAACCCTCATTCGATTATGCTATTCGACGAAGTTGAAAAGGCTCACCCCGATATCTTCAACATCTTCTTGCAGATTTTGGATGAGGGACGCATCACCGGTTCTAACGGTAAGGAAGTCTCATGCAAGAACACTATTATTATTATGACCTCTAATCTTGGTTCAGCAGACAATGAGCGTAATAACATTGGCTTCGGTATGTTAGAAAAAACCGATGAAGACGAGAAAGCACTCAAGCAGTTCTTCAAACCTGAGTTCCGCAATCGTCTTGATATGATTTGTAAGTTCAACAAGTTGGATACGCTTGCTATCAAGAAGATCGTTATCAAGTTCCTCGACGAGGTCAAGAAGCCCTTGCTCGAAAAGCACAATATCACTCTTAATTTGAGCGAATCGGTAGTTGACTACCTAGCTGCTAAAGGATACGATAGTAAGATGGGAGCCCGCCCGCTCGCTCGCAAGATCGATGAACTGATTCGCGTTCCCCTCTCAAAGAAGATTCTCTTTGAGCGCATTGCGAATTCAAGTATCATGGCAGTTTTAGAAAATGACGAGATTGTTTTCCAAATTACTCAAAAGCAAAACGCAAGGATTGGCCATGACGGCATCATTGAAATTCAAAGCTGAAGATCGGACTATCCTTTACTACAATAAATTTAAGTATAGAGTTAGTGTACGGACACCCAGAGGTCAAGAAAGTATACAGCTGGGAAACCTCATCAGTCTGCCAGAGATGCATACAACATCATATACTGATCGGGAAAAAATCAGTATATTCCTTGCTTTGCATCGAGAGAATAATAAGTTCAGGCTAGAAGGGGACCGTATCACCTTCTTTAGCAACGATTTAGCACTGGTTGAGCAATTTCAATTACTGGCTAATGCCGGCCCCATAACTGAAGCTATTGTGACACATGGCGTAAAACTATTTAAGAATACTCCTCCTGCTAAGTTTAGGTCCTATCTTAAGACAAAAAGGGTAGAAGCTGAGTTTAGGCCAGCGTTTGTAGAATATCTAGAACGAACTGATGGGTTACGCCCGAATCATCCTTTTCTTCGATGTTTGTATCCCCTAAGCAGTTGGGGATACAAATACATTTGGATTTATGATCATTACTATATTGATTATAACGACCCAGCTATGTTAACCTACATTCATCTGATGTTTCCCAATGTCATTGGTAAAACCTACAAATTAGAAAAGAAATCATCCTAATTAGATAAATACTCTATATAATTTGGAGTATTAATATGGCTAGAATGATAGAAGAAGCCATCGTTATTAGGTTATCAAAACTTGTAAAAGACGAAGATACAACGCAACACATTGTTTCGGAAGATGCACAACTAGCATTGGAGCAAGTGGCACAGGAATTAGCAGGCCCGGGAGTGATTGTAGAGGTCGCTAACACATAATGGCTTTCGTATTCTACACATATTTGGTTGGTTGGTCTTCTGCTGCAATATTTTGCGGGCAGTGTGGAGAAAAAGCATGAGTGCTTCTACCACACTAATATTATTTCCACAAACAGCATACGTTAATCCAGGAAACGGAGCACCGTATACAGTAACGGGCGACTCACGTCCTGCCGCGGCATATTATCTAGGTAATAAAGACCTGCAAACGGTCAACATAAGTTTAACCAACTGTACAGGTAACATTGTACTGGAAGCCACACTAGCTTCTCAGCCCGTAGATTTGGATTGGTTCAAAGTCTATGAGTTAGAGGCAAATGCTAACGCAGCAGCAAACTCACTTCCGCAAATCGCGTCCAATGCTAGGGTGTACACAAATGTCGAAGGCAATTTTGTTTATGTCAGAGCGAAGATTGAAGGTTTTCAAGGCGGCGCTGTAAATTTTGTAAAGATAAGCTATTAGAAAGAATTACAATGGAAACTACAATCAATATCAAAGCACAGTTCGAGGTATTCCTCGCAGAAAACGAAAAGTTTAACAAAGGCAATAGTGCTGCTGGTACTCGTGCCCGTAAGGCATTAGGTGAACTTGCTAAGTTGTGCAAGACTCGTCGCAACGAGATCACTGAAGAAAAGAATGCACGCAAAGAAGCAAATTAATCAATGAATGTGATAGCAGTATATCCCGGGAGATTCCATCCTCTGCACAAAGGCCACGCAGCTAGCTTTAAGCAGTTGGCGCAGAAGTTTGGTTTGGCGAATACATATCTTGCTATCTCAGCTAAACAAGAACAACCAAAGAGTCCTTTCTCATCACAAGATCGTGCTATGATGGCTTCTGCTTTGGGCATTCCTTCAAAGAACATTATGGCAGTTAGTAATCCATATATGGCAAAGGAATACTTAGATAAGGTAGAAATGAATGGCGGCGACCCTGATAATACTATGCTAGTGTTTGGGGTGAGCAAAAAAGATATGGAGGGTGACCCGTCAATGGGCATCGCTCCGGATCCTCGTTTTAGTTTCAAGCCCAAGAAAGATGGTTCTGCTCCTTACATGCAACCTTACTCAGCAAAAGCGATGCAAAACCCACAGCCGATGACTAAACATGCATATGTGTTATCAACTGATGTAGCCGAGTTTCCTATCGCGGGGGAAACAATGCGTGACGCAAGTGCTATTCGCAAGGCATATGCAGGTGCCGATACCAAGAAAAAAATGAGAATTCTAACTGACTTATACGGAGATTCAGCAGAAAAGATGAAACAAACATTCGACAATAACCTGCAGATTACTGAGAGCATTCGTAGGTTGATTGCTACTATCAAACCGTTGATCAATGAAGCGACTCCTGCACAAAAAGCAAAATTCGTTCATTTATTGAGCGAAGCTAAAACTCAACTCTACAAACACAATAAGCGTGTCTATGAGAGTGAAAGTACAAGAGAACCAATTTACAAAGATGGTAGAGATATCGACATCGTTAGAGATTTGGGCAATAACTATTATCTGTCTAAAGAAGTCGATGAAGATGACGATGTTCGTAAAGTAAATTATGCAGTCTATACTAAGGTTCCTGATACTACAGATATGTATACATTCGTCAATTTTGTGCAGGTGAGTCCATATGGCCCGAGCCGCGAAAAACTAGAAGCTGCGATCAAAAAAGTTATCGATGCTGATCGAATCACAACCAATGATTACTTAGAAGAAAGATAATTAATGATTGGCTTAGGCTAGCCAAAACACAGTAAATATGATACTTTCTGTCAAATAAAAAAAATCCATACCCTCGTTCTGTTGTAAATATCTTTATAGCTTACATTAGAAGAGGACTTCATGGCTAAGAAACCAAAGATTACAACTACTGCACCGAGCGGCGAAGAGCGTACTGTTCCCGTAGAAAAGATTCAAGAAATTGCTGATCAAGCAGCAACAGAACAACAGCAAGCTCCGCAAGAAGGTCAAATTCAAGTTAACGTTGACTTCCTACGTACTACAAAAGTTCACATCGCAATGCCATGTTACGGCGGGATGTTGACTGAATCTACGTTCATGAGTTTTATCAAGTGGGCTAACACTGCGCGTCAGTTAGGCATCGATTGGACGCTTGAGACTATGGTGAACGAATCACTCATCAGTCGCGCACGTAACACTCTCACTGCAAAGTTTTTGGCAATGCCGGACGCGACTCACCTATTCTTCGTGGACGCAGATATTGGTTGGGAACCTTGGCATCTACTCGTTCTACTAAATCGTGACGTTGATGTCATTGGTGGACTTTACCCAATGAAGACGATGCCAATCAAGTGGGTCGTCAATGGATTTGAAGGTGCTGAAGAGGGCGCTGATGGCCTACAGGAAGTTTCAAAAGCGGGCACTGGCTTCCTTCTTATGAAGAAGCATGTATTCGGTAAGCTGGATTCTCATCCAGCAGTCAAGCAGTACAAGAACGATATTGGTCTTGACCCGATGTATGATCAATACTTGAAGACGTACTTTGATACCGCAGTACGTCAAAATCGTTATTATTCCGAGGACTGGACGGCCTGCGAGAACTTTAGAGACCTAGGTGGCAAGATTTATGTTGACAAGCGTGTCTTGTTAAGACATTCCGGTTCATATGTTTTTTGCATGGAAAATCAGCAGCATCTTTTGGATACGATTGGTCCCATGTGGGCAGAAGCTCAAAAGGCCAAGGGCTACAAGATCATTGATGAAAACGGAAACGAAATCTAAGTTTCTATAATACAGGTAGGGAAGATTTAATCTTCCCTACCTTTTTGGCTATTTCGGTACAATCAATGTCGTGGATGGACAATCGTAAATCGAAGCAACTAGTGATAAATACTCTATATACTCTATAACGATGGATTTTATCAATGAAAATTAACGATATCTACGAAAGTACAACAGCCGGCTCGGTCGCAACTGTAGCACAGCCAATGATTGTCAAGGTACTGAAACGGTCTAACGTTGGACAAGGCGTCTATCCTAATCAAAAAGCAGGTAGCTTATTCACTGGTAAAGAGCCTAATAAAAAGCTTGCCGACTCTATTTCAGAATCGCCGGCTGCTTTACCCAGAATGAGTCAAGGTAAGAAAAGTGTGTCAGAAGAATGGACTCACGAGTATGGTAGTGGTGATACTTCACACTGGTCTGGAACAGTAAATACAGGTAAGTACATACACAATGGAGATGTTGTAGCCACATATACGGGTTTTGAACATCCTAGTACAGGCAGGCAGTCCCATATTAAAGTTAAGTTTTTACCAACCGGCAAAGTTAGGCAATTCAGTAATACTAGGTCTGGCTTCAACGACGCCGAAAAGTGGATTCGGTCAGACTGGCGCCTGCAGGGCTCAGCCAGAGATCGAACAGGAAATATGTTTGAAAGTGCGAAAACTAAGAAAAGTAAAGATGAGTTTGATGCTGAGTTAGATTCTAAGGGCAGATTTACTAAGGATTCAGTGAGAAAAATGTTTAATGGGAAACTATCACCGGACGCTAAAGGCATCAAGGAAGCACACCTAGATGAAGATGAATTGATCATCGTGCCAGGACAAGGGCATAGATTAAAGAGCGGATTTATTCCTCACGATCAAGATCGTAGAGATCATGAAGTCGAGATGGCTCGCAGTGACTTATTCCAAGCAGCAAAGAATGCTAAGCAGACATTTGAGATGCTTCAAGGTGTGTCTGAAGATCAAGGACTCGAAGGCTGGGTACAGGCTAAGATCACTAAAGCAGCAGATTATCTAAACTCAGTTCGTCAGTATCTTGAGGGTAAACAAGTTCGTGAGATGACCGGCGGTGTTATCGCCGGTGGCGGTGTTGGCGAGGCAGCAGACCCTATCGAAAAAAGAATCACGGTTAAGAAATGGGGCGGAAACGATGAACATAGTTGGGCTGTTCTAGTTGATGGCAAACCAGCTGTTACGGGGTTATCAAAGAGAGAAGTTCCGCACTACAAAACGCAAGTAATGAAGAAACTTCGTGAAAAACCTCAACTAACCGGAACTAATATAGAGGAAGGTGCTAAAGTTGACCGAATGGTAAAGCACATCAAGAAATCTGAAGAAAAAACAGGCAAGTCAAAGAAAGAAGCTGAGAATATTGCTTGGGCGACTGCTAACAAACGTGGCATGTTAGCTAACAAGAACAAAAAAGGCTAGTAGTCACATGAGCAGCCACTAGTGGTTCAAAGAGAAGTGGGTTCGGTGTGAGTCCGCAGTGGCAAATAATAATAGTGGAAGGTAATCATGAGTTCTATTCGTAAAAGCATGATTGTTAGCAGAGGGGCAGGATAAGTGCGTGACATAATCAACCTACTAGAAGCAGTTGAGAAAGGTTGCCCCCGTGCCACCCATGATATCGATTTAAATCTTAAGAATCGTCAAGTTGCGATTGATGAATACTTGTACGGGCCAGCTAATCCAAATAAGCCCGGCTCCTACTGGAAAGACTTGAGTAAAGTATTTAAAGTAGACGAACCCACAGCTAAGTCAATGATGTGCGGAAATTGTGCAGCATTTGATGTCAGTGATAGTATGCGTGACTGTATAGCAAGTGGTATCAAAGGCGATGAAGATAATATTGATCCTAATGCTACTATCAATTTAAGTGATTTGGGATATTGCAACTTCTTACACTTCAAGTGTGCAGGTAGTCGTAGTTGCAAAGCATGGGTAACCGGCGGCCCAATCACTGAAAAAGACAAGAATAAGAAGGCCGACTAAATGACTAGTGACGAATTCGGTGACATTGAACAGCTTGACGAGAATCTACGTAAGTGGTTCAAAGAGAAGTGGGTTCGTTTTGGTCCTGATGGCAAGATTCGCGGAGCTTGTGCAAGAGGCAGTGATAGTGAAGGTAAGCCGAAGTGCCTCCCGCAGAAGAAAGCACAGAATTTAGGTAAGAAGGGTCGCAAGTATGCTGCTAGTAAGAAGCGCAGAGAAGACCCAAACCCAGAACGTCGAGGCCAGGCTAAAAATGTAGCTACTAAGAAAAAGACAAACGAAGATACTCAATTAAACGAAAAGTGGAGTCAATCATACAAAGATAGTATCAATTGCTCTAATCCAAAAGGCTTTAGTCAAAAAGCACATTGTGCCGGAAAGAAAAAGAACGAAGACATGATGAATCAAGATATTCCATTCAACGAATGCCCAAACTGTCGTGGACCTATTGTGCATGAATCAATGATTAATGAAAAGCAGGATGCTTGCTATCATAAAGTTAAAGCACGATACAAAGTATGGCCAAGTGCTTATGCCAGTGGTGCTTTAGTACAGTGCCGCAAGAAGGGCGCAAAGAACTGGGGAAATAAGAGCAAAAATAATGAAAGCGCCATATTGCAGGGCATCATGCTATCTGAAAGTGAGTTAGTTTCAGTGATCTATGCCAATGGCAAGCCAACTGTCAAGTATGTTGATCCCAAAGATGCGGAAAACAGTGTCAACCTGATGAAGAAAAAGCATCCAAACAAAACCTACAAGATCAAGAAAGAACTGCGAGAAGCCTCAGAAAAATGGCACAACCGTATGACGTTTGACCAGTTAGTTCAATATATAGTTGATTATATAGGTCCAAACCCTAGCAATTCTATGATTCTCGATGCAATTGAAGCCGAAGCAAAAAACGCAGGTGTTGATCCCGATAAACTGTTTGATGCCGTATATGATCGAGTTAGACCACACGTACAAGAAGACTATAATAGAAAACTCGCGACAGAGCAGGTTATAAAGATTAATACGGATGGGTGTTCGAGAGATCGTCAGTTTAACGGGACAATCAGCGAAATAAGTGATACACAGACAACTGCTAATCAAACAGGTGGATTCATCACACCGGAACATGATGACGCTTATGCAACATTAAAAAGAGTAGCACCGAAGCTATACAAATATATTCGATTTGACTCACCCATTCCACTTGATCCAATTCTTACTTTACAGGCACTTCGCCAGATGCAGGGAAATGAGAAAGCGGTATTACGAGTAATGAAACAAGGAATGGAAAAAGATACTGAAAAAATGTATGACAAAAATCATCCGGCATTACCCGAAAGTGTTAATCGTTTCTGGAAGAAAGTTCTAACTGAGATGCCGGATACATCAGGTCCAGTGGGAGTTCAGCCGGGTGGAAGAAGAACGTATCGTCCCAAATCAGCCGGCGAGATAGAAGAAGACACTGCATTCGCAGGTGGCATGGGGCAAGGCGGGAACGCCGGACAATCATATCGTAAGTTCACACCAAAGAGTGCCGGCACTCGTATGAAAAAAGAGAGTTCTATCATGAAGGGCTTGACTAAGTAACAGTTATGAGGGCCCGTGAATTCCTACTTGAGTATGATCGTAAGAAAACTGCTCAGATAATCTCTGGAAGCGAGAAAGCTGAAAAAGCTGTAATGGCTGATCGAGGTAATGTGGGTCCGCTTGATCAGGTGAGAAGTAGTTTTAGAGAAGTTAACCGAGAAAAGGCTGGCCTCCTCATCAAAGACCCTGCGGTCAGAGCGAGATTTCTAGAAGACTTGCTGAGCGTCATCGAAACAAAAGATCCTACTACAAATAAACAATATACACCTTGGTTAGCAAGAATGTATGTCAACGGCGGTGTCAATTTAGAAGACTTGAATCGGGGAAATATATTGGGAATCTATGATCTTGGTAAAAGAAGACGTATGATCAGACCGGAACACAATGATATCAACGTTTTCAAGTCTTATGAAGACTTTGAAGGAACAATGCGTGTGGGCTATGATCTGGATGCCATAGATAACACTGAGAAAAAAGTACAAGAAAAAGGTCAAGCATCTAAAGTATTTGAAAACGGTGATGTTCTTGTAGTTGTCCCGCACGATGAAGCCGCTGCTTGCCGATACGGCGCCGAGACACACTGGTGCACTGCTGCTACTAAAGGAGAGAACTACTTTAATCATTACACTCGTCAGGGTAAACTGTATATTCTTATTCCAAAGAATCCAAAGTATGCTAAAGAGAAATACCAACTTCATTTTCCTTCGGCTCAATTCATGGACGAGAAAGACAGCGACGTAGATGTAGTTAATTTATTGACTAAAAGATTTCCAGAATTACTTGAATTCTTTTATGAGAATGAACCCGAGCTTAAAAATAGTATGTTATTCATGCCTGATGAAGTGTTACAAAAGTATATTGATCAGATTGCAGATATTGCCCAAGATCATATGTGGGAAATAATATCTGACTGGGAACAGAATGACGATTATTACTACCAAGCAATGCAAAAAGAATATGGTGACGATGACGGTGAGATTGACTGGGATAAAGTTCATAACGCCGGCGACGATTATATAAGGTGGAGTGACGAGGCTCGCAGATTTAGCATTGACATGCAACAAGCAACTCGTCCCTCAGCAGAATATTTAAAGAGTCAATTGCACAGTTTGGTAGATCCTGAAGATTTTCATCAGTTGCCTTCTATTGCTGACCTAACTTATGTCATTGCTGCAAACATAGAGAAGGAAAGGCGGCCCGGAACCTCAGCCGCCAGCTTGGCCCTGGCGGACTTTGTTAATAGAAACATCTTCATGAAAAGAGACGGTAGTACTTGGACGGCTGCGTCGGTGTCGGTACCAAAACCAAGATGAGATTTCGTGAATTCTTAATAGAATATAGCAGAGCTAAAACTGCTGAGATGGTCGGGGATAAAATTCTCCAAGCTCTCGCAAAAGATATCCGACCTCCAATGAACCTTATATCAATTCACCAAAAATTACGGGGAGGGATTGCCCGATGGGGAATTGATCAACTGCGATCTTGGACCAATACTATTCTCGGCACGATTGAAAATTCCGATCCTACTCCAAATAAAGTTTATACCCCGTGGTTAGCACGAATGTATGCCAATGGTAATTTCAATCTTGAGGATATCAATCGTCAAGGTGTGTTGGGAATCTATGATCTTGGCAAGAAACGTAGAATGATCAAGCCAGAACATAGTGACATCAATCGTTTTAAAACATATCACGAATTTGAAAACATGATGTTTGACAATTATGAGTTTGATGACATCGAAAAAAATATCAAAAAAGAAGAAGAAAAAGGTAAAGCATCGAAAGTATACGAAGACGATACCGTAACTGTGATAGTCCCGGAAGACACCGCAGCCGCATGTCGTTATGGCCGCGGAACTCGCTGGTGTACTGCTGCTACTAGAGGTCAGAACTATTTTGATCAGTACAATCGTCAAGGTAAAATGTATATTCTTATTCCAAAGACACCGACACATGAAGGGGAGAAGTATCAATTGCACTTCCCTACAAATCAATTCATGGACGAAGATGATTCTGAAGTACCTCTTCCTGTACTTTTAAATAAACGTTTTCCGAAATTGATTCCATTCTTCAAGAAGCATGAACCTGAAATTAAAAACCTTCTGTATTTTGCAGATGTTGAGACGATAGCCGATGTTGTACAGCAAATACGCGAGCTTACACTAGCTCGTGCTGACGAAATGATAGCAGCAGGTGCAAACGATTTAGATAATAATGAAAAAGCTAAAATTTTCCCTCTCAACGTAAAATCTGTGCTAGACCAATACCCTTCTGCATTATTGTCGAAATATAAACTTACTAAGTTAGTCGATGGAACGTTTTTTGATTCTGAGGATGACGAGCCGCCCTCGCCGTACTCTATTACCATGGAGCAGATACCACTATTAGTGGGTACCCAGATACAAAAAGCGGCGCCCAGCGCGCTCAGCTACATCGCCTTGGTATGGCTAGGTAGATGGGTGCGTCAGTTACTGGTAACAAAGTCGGTAAATGGTGATGGGGAACGTCGTTGGATAGTCCATCATCCTTATCGATCAATAACAGAAAACACTGTGGTTGAAGCAAGCCCCGACACAATAGAGGGTAGCTTTACCCCAGACTTAGTTGAGAGTAAGACTTGGTTATGCAAGATGTTAGCAAAAGGTCTTAAGGGTAAGAATGCAGGTACTATATATGCATTGGGTAGCTGGTACGGTAATATTGGGATATTCTTACAACAAGCCGGCGTACAGTTTGATAAGCTTGTCTTAGTTGAACCAGACGAAGAATCATTGGCACGTAGCAAAGAATTACTTGATACGTTAAATGATGACGGCAAGTTAATTTTACTGCATCAAAAGGCGGAAGATGTAGTATTTAAGAAGCCCGGAATAATAATCAATACAAGTTGCAATGAGACAGGCCCGGTATTTCTCACTAAAATACCTAAGGGTATGCTCTGTGCATTTCAAGCAAGAAACAACGTAGATGATGTATTGATTAGTACCGACGACTTACAAGAATTTGATGAACTGTTTCCCCTAGAAAAAACTTATTATACTGGTGAAAAAGAACTAGCTGATCCTGAAACAGATTATACTCGTTTTATGAAAATCGGTAGAGCAGGAAATGCTTTATCTGAGACTGCAAGCACCGGCCAAGGCGGAGGAAGTGCAGGGTCAAATGGAGGACAAATGGTCGGCGGCCCTACTACGTATGAAGAAGAATACGGCATGTTCAAAAGCAAGGGTCCTCGTAGAATCATTGCGATGACTAATGAAGAAAAGTATACCATCATGCATGAACCTATAGAAATACATTTTTTCGCTGAAGAACCTAGTAGAGTTAAGTTATATGACGCATTCATTGCCCGATTAGACAGAGGACTGCCTGAATATGAGCTTGTTGA